>Ga0214921_10007151_pt1 | contig 14988 bp, 14 predicted proteins | sample LL1505_MetaG_FD_177992 | JGI IMG/M metagenome (GOLD analysis project Ga0214921, IMG submission 177992) | Freshwater microbial communities from Lake Lanier, Atlanta, Georgia, United States - LL-1505 | ecosystem: Environmental > Aquatic > Freshwater > Lake | place: USA: Georgia | collected... | reverse complement strand
TTGTTGTTGAACCAATTATCTAAATGCTTTGGAAACAAGGTTTTTGACTGGTGGTGGAAAAAAGAAGGAGCAACGTCTGAATAAGTAGAAGAAAACTCAAACATAATTACTTAATAATAGAAAATTTTTTTCTAAAATGAACGAAAATTTAGGAAATATTAGTTTTTTTTATAATATAGAAGCAACAGTCGCGACTTTACCTGCGATAGAAGCAACATTACCAGCTACATTTCCTACACGTCTAATAGCAGGAACTACTTTTTTAGAGAACCAATTTTTTGATTCTGGGGATGAAGATGAGAATGATATAGCTTTTGAAATATTCAGCTGAATATTTTTTGAAGATGGAGTAATAGATAATTCTTCAAAGGGCATTATTATTAATAAGAAAATAATATTATAGAAAATACGAATTAAAATACTATAATACTATATGAAAAATCTGACTATCTTTTGTTCCGGAAAAAATGACCTCAAACAAGAATATGTAGAGGCCACCAAAAATTTAGTTTCGCGGATTGACATTGAAAAATATCGGATTACTTATGGAGGAGGGTCCATAGGGCTTATGGGAACTGTCCGAGAAACTTTTAAAAATAAAGGCGGAACCATTATAACAAGCAACTTGAAGCAGTTTGTTGAAGGCGATGGCGATGATTATGTTTTCGATAATATTTCGGATAGGCAGTCTAAGTTGATTGAATTGGGAGACTTGATGCTGGTTTTAACGGGAGGATTCGGGACTATTTATGAATGCTTAGAGGCAATTACTAAAAATCAAATCAATGAAATATCAAAGAAAGTCATTATTTTCAATTTCAACCACATATATGACCATTTATTGGCGCAAATCGAGGTTCTACAGCGGGAAGGATTCATTAAAAAAACTCTTGATGAATACAACATCGTTGTTCTTTCAACAGTTGATGAAGTAGTCGAATATTTAGAGAAGTTTTGAAGTTCATAAAAATTGATTTATAAATTTTGTGTGTAATTAGAAGATAAACCGATAAAACAATGAACTATACATTATCAGAAGATGGAACAGTCGTCTCAATCGAAGATGGTTGTAAAAAAATTTTGGCACGAGCTTTTTACAATAATATGAATATTCAGAAAGTCATCATTCCAAAAAGTGTTCTCAAAATTGGAAAAAACGCATTTGATTTATGTATCAATCTAACAGAGGTTCTTATTCCAAGACATGGTCTTAGAATTATTAAGAAAAACGCGTTCGGTTGTTGTTTAAAGTTAGAGAAATTTAACATTCCGAAGACAGTTGTTTCTATTGAAAAATGCGCTTTTAATGCGTGTTATTCTATAAAAGATATAGTTATTCCTCATGGAATAACTGTATTAGAATCGCAAACATTTATGAATTGTATTTTGCTAAAAAGAATTCAACTTCCACCCACTTTAAAAGTAATCGGTAATCAGTGTTTTTTTGGTTGTCTTGTATTAGAATACATAAGAATCCCAAATTCAGTTTATATCATTGAGGACAGTGTTTTTTCGTGTTGTTTTATGTTAAAGAATATAAACCTTTCAAATAATATAAAAAAGCTCGGTAGTGGAATTTTTACGGAATGTAAAAAACTATCATCAATTAAAATCCCTAAGAAAATAAAAATGATTCCTGATGATTTTTGCCGATGTTGTATTGCTATGGAGAAAATTTATATACCGGATACAATTGAGATAATTGGAAAATTAGCTTTTTTTAGGTGTGATAATTTGCGCAATGTTCGTTTATCGAATCGGCTATCAGTCATATCAAAAAATGCTTTTTCATATAATTATTCATTGGAATCAATAACAATTCCAAAATCAGTCATTGGAATAGAAGAAAGAGCATTTTGTAATTGTCGAAAATTGCGGAAAGTCATTTTCAAAAATAAGAATACTCTATATGATGTGAGCGCTTTTACGGATTGCCCAAGCTTATCATTAAATAAAAGATATAAAGATGGGACTTATCGGAAATTGAAGAAACAGACAGATTTTGAGGTTGAAAAATGTTCCATAACTTGCGAACAATTCACAAATAAATCACGTGTGATTTTATTGGAATGTGGTCATATCTTTATGGAATTCGCGTTTAGAGAGTGGGAAAAAATGAGTAATTTTTGCCCATATTGTCGAGCGAACTTTTTGTAAAAAATTGATAATTTTTACTGATTATAATTTAATTATAATAAAATGGAATTTGTTCGAAATAATTCAATAATTATACAACCGAAATCTGGTGTTGAACAATCATATGGTCGTTTTTACGATAAACCTGACAGATACAATGAAATCAATGTTGGTTCAGGAAGTTGTCTTACTGGAAGTTATACATTTTCGGGAGTTCAGGCAGAAAAAGTCATAATAAATCAAGAATGTCATATTTCTGGTTTTGGAATTTTCTCTAGAAGTCATTGTAGACAGCTCGAAATACATTCACAAACCCAAATTAGAGGTCCATATACATTTCAGTATTGTTCATATCTTGAATCAGTCCGAATTCATGAAGATGTCAGAATTACAGGGAATCATACTTTTTCGTGTTGCTCAATGACTGAGCTAATCCTTGCAGAAGGGATTCGTTTACTTGGAACTGGAACGTTTTATTCTTGTGATGGACTCGAACATCTTGATATACCAGATGGAGCATTTTTTGATGGAATTTTTACATTTTCAAAATGTAAAAACCTGAAATCTATTCGTTTTGGTAATAATGTAATTATGTACGGTCATAGTATATTTTCATCATGTGAGAGTCTTGAATCCATCTACTTTGGAGACAATGTTTCTATATATGGGGGAAATCATTTTTATGGCTGTCCGAATATATCAACAATTGAGCACGGTCATAATTTCATCAATGAAGACAAAACATTGCGGATTATTGAAAAACCATACAAGCGCGTCAGATTTGAAGAAATTCCAGAAGGAGTTGAGTGTTCAATACGTATGGAATCTTTTAATGAGAATTCTGTCATTGCTCAAACAATATGTGGCCATTACTTTAATGAAGATGGGTTGCATAATTGGGCTCGCAAAAATGATACTTGTCCAATGTGCCGGAAAAAGATGAAAAGTTGAAAGTTTTCAATATATTTTATTATTCGAATATACTTTTTGTAAAAATTGATGAATTTTACTGATTATAATTTAGTTGTTATAAAATGGCAGAAAATTCAGAGCTTAAATATGGTGAATTATCACAAGAACCAGAAATTAACATTTTCGGTGATATTGATGGATTTGGTGGTTGTTCCGGTGGCATTTGTCATACCGTTAATATTGGTCCAAATTCCAGAATTAAAGGTTCATACTTTTTTGAAAATTGTGGAAACCTAACAACCGTAAATTTTGGTCAAAAAGTCTTAATTACGGCGAATAATACATTTATTGGATGTTCTTCATTAACACTAAATGCTTCAAATGGACTTTATTTATTTGGAAACGGAACATTTGCTAGATGTGGATTTCGAGTGTTGGTTATCCCAAAAGGAACCATCATTGATGGAGACTATTCATTTGGAGAATGTCTTGATCTGATTTCAGTTGTTATTGAAGATTATGTTGTGATATCTGGAAATGATACATTTAAGGATTGTTCAAAACTATCGATTGTTCACGTTGGAAGTAATGTCAAGTTTCTGGGAAATGGAACATTTTCTGGATGTGGACATCTTGAAACTCTTCGCCTTGGAAATAATGTTAGTGTTTTAGGAAAAGATAACGTCGCTGGTTGTACAAATATAACAACCAGTACTCATGGAGATAATCTTGTAATTGAAGATGAATCTTTTATCAAATATGCATAATATTGAAATGTTGAAAAATTGAAAGTTTTCAACGTATTTTATAATATATTACAAAATGATAATAAGAAGAGAAGAAAATAATCGAAATAAAGAGCTGGTTGGAATAACAATTCTATCAAAAATTAGAGTGATTGAAAATTATTCCTTTGATGGATGTGATAATCTTGAACAAGTTTCTTTTTTACCAAATTCCAGCTTGGAATTAATTGGAAATTATGCATTCCATTATTGTAGTAAATTAAGAAAAATAATTATTCCAGATACTGTTCGAGAAATTGGTAGAAATGCTTTCCATGGATGTTATCAATTGGAAGAAGTCATTTTAGGAAAAAATGTTGTCTTCATTGGAACTGACGCGTTTCGTGATTGTAGAAAATTAAAATCGATTACAATTCCGAATGGGTGTAAAAAAATTAGTTGTTTTAGGGGCTGTTATTCATTGAAGTCTATCCAGATACCAGATTCTGTTGAAGAAATTGGTGATTCCGCTTTTCGATACTGCTTTGACTTAGGGGTAGTTGATATCGGAAGCAATATACAGCGAATCGGAAATTTTGCGTTCTATCATTGCTACAATATTCGTTTTATTTTATTATTCAATAAGATAAAATCAATTGGGAACTTTGCGTTCAAGCGGTGTTTATTACTGTTATCGATGATTATACCAGATTCCGTTGAGAAAATTGGTTTTCATTGTTTTTCGGGTTGTTCATTACTCAAATTTGTTCGGCTTCCGTTCGATTTGAGAAAAATTGACATATGTTGTTTTTCTGGATGTTCGAAACTAAATGGGATTTATATTCCAGATAGAGTTACTGAAATATCTATGAATGCTTTTTCCGGTTGCTCATCATTAGAAACATTATCAATACCAAATAGTGTTTTACTCATTAAAAATCATGTGTTTTCAGGTTGTGAAAAACTAAAAACAGTGAGTCTCTCTGAAAATATATGGTCCATTAATAAAGGATTGTTTTGCGGTTGTTTCGAGCTGGAATCAGTCCGAATGGGTCAAAAGATTACCGAAATTAATTATCGGGCCTTTTACAATTGTAAGTTGAGAAACTTAAAAACAGATAATGGAAATGATATGATTATACCAGAATCAGTTAGATTCATTGGACATGGAGCATTTTATTATTGTAATATGAGAACATTAACAATCCCGCCAAACACTTTATTGAGCGACTATTGTTTTTCTTCCTGTATTGAATTAAAAACTGTGATTATTAGAGAAAAATCAGAACTTCGTGGTGATTATATATTTGTTTTCTGTGAAAGCCTTCAATACTTAACAATTGGAAATCGCGTTAAAATATTGGGGAATAACATATTTGAACCATATGTTAAATTCATAAAAATGGGTGAAAATGTTGAGAACCCAAAAAATTATTTTGAAAATGTGAAAAATCACTTTGGGACTTTCCACTCATTACAACAATATAACCGATTTAATTATCAATTGTGTCCAATATCACAAGATGATTTTGAAGATGATACCGAGGTTGTTGCTATATCATGTGGACACGTGTTTTCAAAAGAATATTTCGATTTATCAGTTGACAAATTGAGATGTGCTGTTTGTCGATCAATTTATTGAATTCAGATGTCATATTTATAAATTTATACCGGTGTTTCAGATATGTTATTTTGAGATACTCTTACAGTGAAAATTGCTGGAAATAATGGGCTTGGGCCATCATTAAAAAAACCATTTTCAATTTTGATTCCATTCCATGTTTTCGCAACAAACTGATTATTCTCACGTATATTCTGGAATATATCATAAATAATTAAACGATCTGCTACACCATATCCAGCGGAAACCATCGGCGCAATTGAATTAGGATATATCGGTTGTACTGGGAACGTTGTTTTGTTAATCATCGGATTTCCCCATACGAAGTTCACAGACGCCATAACTTCTGGGCATGTATTTTGATTTGGTTGTTCGAATGCTTTTTCAACTGTTAACTTATTTGAATATTTTAGAATACCATTCGAACTAATAACTTCAACCCTGAATTTTGGATCAACGTTGGAAAGATGCGCATTTAGGTCATCGTAAATATCACTATATATAGATTCAGTCTGAACATTATTATCAAGCGAAACAATCGCAGATGATATTTCAAGAAATTTTAAATCACTCAAAAGAGAATCGAGTTGTGCTTTTGAAGATAAATAAGTATCCTCGAACTTAACAGCACTAGGTAAAGACTTAGAAGTAATTAATGACTTATACTTCTCCATTATATTATATATAGATAATTATATTATTTATAGAAAAATATAAAATTTTTATTTATAAAATTTGATGAATGATCATCAAATAACTTCGAAATGATCCGTTATATCAAAAAGAACTTCTTTGAAAAGGCAATTTGAACACACAATAAATCTTGCATCTTTATTTATCCTGTCGAATGAACAAACATACAACTGAACTGTTTGAGATTTTGTATTACTACACATGTCACAGCATGTTATTGGAAATGAGAATGAGGATGGGGTTGAAGGTGGGGTTGAAGGTGGGGGTGTGGTTGAGATTGGGGTTGATGACATCTTATCCTATAATTACTACAAATAAAATATCTATTTCTACCATCAATTTTTAGCCTTACCAACCCACAGATATTCAATTGTTGTTCCAGTGTCATTGTATTTGAAATTCTTGAAACGCTTCGTTTCATGTGAAACAATCTTTGTATCGAAATATTTCTCAAAAATTTCCTTGATTACGTCGTGTCCTATAATCCCCTCATTATTGTATGACATAAACACATATTTAGTCTTTTTATGGAGTTTTTCCAGTAATTTATCTAAAATAGTAGGCGCCGTTTTCTTAGAGCACCAATCACTCAAAGCGACATCCTTGATTAGGCCCGTCTTCCCATATATTTCGAGCGATTCATCGTATCGCGCAATATAATTGAGAACGTGATAATTTTTAGAATATTGGCGCTCGTTATATGGAGGGTCCAAATAGACGAAATCGACGTCCCCCATTTTATCCGCGAACTCCACACAATCCAACTGGAACGCCCGATTATTCTTGATTATTCCGGTCTTTGTATGAATGGGTTCGAGCTTGATTGGATTAACCGCGGTCTTCTTGTATTCTTTCAAGTATGAGCCATATATAGCTGGAACGTTAGCGCACATATCTGCGGATACAATTATCGATGCGAGTAAAAAGTAGTATTCGTTCTCTGTAATTGTTGGCTTAATCTCTTCTAATTTCATTCTCATTCCGTCAATTCGGTTGGCATTTTTTATTAAGAAAAACATCCGCTTTTGGTCCCCACTCTCTGAGTAGTTTTTAGATACGCAACCATCAAACGGCTCCGAAGCTGAGATGACACTAATCAATTTTTTAACTTTCTCTGTGTAGTTCGAGCAAATAGAAGCCCTAGCGATGACATATGAATAATACTCAATGTCATTTGAGAATACGGTTGAACAACCCAGTGTGCGGAAGAGGAAACCTACACTAGATGTCCCAGAAAAGAGGTCTGCGAACTTTTTATTTGAAAAATCGTTGGTATCCATTTCATTGCGTATAACGGATTCAATAAAAAGGAGGAGTGTGTGCTTCGAACCGATGTAATTGAGTTTTTTGAGCATAACTGGTATACTTATATATTCTTTAAACTGATTCTATTCGAACTTTTACTTATTTATTTTCGAAAAAATTGATTTAAAAATATTTAGATGATTATAATATTGGCTCCATTTTGGTTGGGTATAAATTATATGGTTCTGAGTTTACAAATATTTTCATTATTATAATATTATTTTCCTGATTTTTTAGGAAAAATAATATTATATATTATAATGATAAAGTTTAGTGATTTTATAAAAAAATATACTAGTATTCCAAATCAATTTGTAGATGATTTTTTCTCTATTTTAGATGATTACCAAAATTATGATAATTTTTTTATTAATTTGGATAAAATTAGTGAATGGTTAAATATAAGAAAAGATAATATTAAAAAAATATTAATTGATAATTTTTCAAAAAATATTGATTATCAAATAACAAATAAAAAAATTATAAAAGGAAGAGGTAGAACAAAAGAAATTATATTACTAAAATCATCTACATTCAAAAAGCTTTGTATGATGCTTAACAATAAAAAAGCGAAAGAAGTTCGTGAATATTTCTTGAAGGTTGAAGAAACACTTGACAAATATAAAGACTATATTATAAATTCATTAAAAACGCAAGTAAAAAAAATGGATACATCATTGAAACCGCGTAAAAAACCAAGTAAAGGAGTTATCTATGGATTTCAAATAAATGACAATAATCGTAAATTCATAAAAATTGGAAAAAGTAAAGACTTAAAACAAAGAATGCAACAACATAATTCTTCACATGCTGATAAAATCGATGTAGAATTTATATTTGAAACAGATAATTTTTCAGAAGTTGAAGGATGTATCAAGGAAATAATGAAAAAATATCAATATAGAAAAGGTAAAGAGGTCTATGAAGTAAGTATTGATAAGTTAAAAAAATTAGCCGATGGATGTGATAAATTAACTAAAAAGTTTCATAAAATAATGGATGGAAATAATAATGTCTTACTTGTTATTGAAAAAGAATAATTAATTTTACATATATAATTATAATTCTTTAAAGTTGAAAATTGTTTTATATTTTTATCAATATCGTATTTTTATTTTTAGTATATTTATCAACTCCGTATTTTTTATAATAAAAATTCAATAGTTCTGGGGTTGATAAATTTTTTGTAATAGGAATACTCCATAGTTTCCACATAGAAGCCAATATTTGTGAATTATATTCTTTTAAGTTAAATAATATTTGATATGCGATTGAGGTTTTTAATTCATTTGATGTTAGCATATCATAACATCTTAAAATAATGTCTATATTACTGTTTGTAGCACGATTCATCATCATTTTATGAGGATTTTTCATTTCTTTATCTACATGTCCACATCCAGCAATAATAACATCTTTCTTTGCTTCAACAAGAAATTTTCCACAATCACCTAAAATAATTACAAATCCAAATGTTTTTATTTTATAATATTTGTTTTTAACTTTATAAATAATATTTTTACAATCTTTAATATTTTCATAATTATAATATGATATATCATCTAACCAGTGAATAAAAATATTTTCGTCATTCATATCTTGTGGATAAATTTTATTTTCCGTTAATAAATGATATGTTGCTAAATAGCTAATACATATATAATCATATAATTCCGATATATTATCACATTTGATTCCATTTGGTAAAATAACTGAACCATCTTTATTTTTTGAAAAATATATATAATTAAATAAATCTTGTAATGTAGTAATATAGCTTTTATGTTTTTTATTTTTTCCATAAACTTTTCCAGTCAAATCAACTTCTATTTCTTTATCTAATCCATGTCGTATTGTAATTATTTTATTTATTTTAGTTTTTTCTAAGCAAGTTCCATATCCTAAAATCAATGGTAAATGAACTGTTTTTTTATATAATTGTTTTATATACATTAAAATAATTGCTTCCCCAGTAATACCATTATTATTTCCATCAATATACAATTTATTACCGATTATATCAATATTTATATCAGGTTCATTTGTTGTATCGTTTGCTTCTTTTACAACAACTGGTAAATATACTTTTTTACCATTAATATTAACCGATATATTTTTAGATTCTGGTATATATGCTTTTCCAAAAGCTCCTTGACCAAGCACAACTGGACAAAATTTATTATATTCAAGTATATTCTGTAATTTATTTTTTATTGTTTTTTTATCTGATTTTGATATAAAGTTAATTATTTCATTAACTTTATCATCAAAATCATTCATTTATATATAATAATATTATATATTTTCTATAAATCATTCAATTTTTTTCATAAATATTCCTTTCCATTGATAATTATTTCTATATATAGAAAAATTAATATAATCTAATAAAAATTTTGATATTATTTTCTCTTTATTATATGAAAATTCAAAATAATCAATATTACTCAATATTTCAAATAAATGAGATAATATAAAGCATTTTTTAATATTCATTTTTTCAATAAATTTTCTAAATATATAATTTTTATATGGAATCATAATAAAACACAAATAACCAATATTATACATAAGGTCTTTTAAGTTATCTAATGGCTTTTCATATATTGTTTTATCATATTTTTCTATACATTTTATTTTAGTTTTGTTCTTATATTTTTCAACAAACCGAATAATTTCTCTAAAATTTTCTAAAATATCTTTAATTTTATATTTCGAAACTTTTTTAGCTAAACTTACCATTATTTTTGTAATATCTTCTTCGCTGTTTTGTACAATCAATCGAAAACCAAATTTTTGGTAAAATCCGTAGTAAGATGTTAGTAATTTATACATTGATAAATCAAATCTATCATCGCTATTTTTGCAACTAACATCAGTCCCATCATGTAAATAAATTTTTTTGACTTGTTTGAAAGAACTTAAAAAATCAATTACAAATTTTACAATATTTGACCCAGAATATTTTTCACTTTTAGAAATGTTTTTTATAAATACATTTTCATATGATGGTGTTTTATATAAAAAAGCAATTGCAAAAATATACTCAACTCCAACAGAACCTTTTTCAGTTGTTGTTATAGAATAAAAATCTAATTTTGAATTTATAGCTGATTTTATTTTTTTTAATTTAACTTCAATTTCCATTTTCATTTTATCATTTTTTATTATAAAAATTTTATTTTTGTATTTTTTTATAAAATCATGAATATTTGTTTTCTTTTTTGGAATAATATATTCAATATTCATTTATTTATATATAATAATATTATATATATTATGGAATCAAAGATTATTATCAAAAAACTTTCTACCCCCAAAACCAAAAAAGAACCAAAACCCAAAAAAGAAAAGAAATCATCATTTGGACTAAAATTAAAAGGTCAGGACACGTTAGTTAAAGAATCGACATATTCCCGCGATTTACACACACAGCGAATTGAGAAATTAGTCAAAATCGCAAAAGACCGCATTAAAATAGAAATTGAGGAAACGCAAAAAAGAACTCCATCGAATAATGAAGTTGATAAAATATATAAAGACAGGCTTAATCAATATGGTAAAACATTGAAGAAAACAATGAAAAGTGTCGCGATTGGAGGACCCGCGAGTTTACTATAATTATCCGGAGACATACTTCGGTTGAAGAAGAGCATTAATTTTGTGAATGTAATTATCTTTTGCAGGAAGATTTCCTTCGGTGATAGTCGAGCGACCCTGAATACTATCAATTAAGACTGGAATATAGTTGTAATAAAGAGCATTCAAGATTCCCAAATTTACATCATTCGCCATAGTAATACCAGTTCCAGAGATGAGTTTCGCCGTAGTAAGAGCGGTACCGTAAACGTGGTATCTAAGAAAATACCGAAGAACATCAACATTTGCTGGGTCGCTTAAATAACGAACTGCTCTTGAAGATAATACTCCTGCATTAGTTGGAGCGAAAATAGTTTTACAGTCATAAGCTTCAAATTCCGATTTGAGACCAGCCTTATCAACAAGGTCCTTAAATAGAGATAGCTCTGGGTCCTGTTGGAGAAATTGATAGACATTTAAACCACAAGTCGTCATTATAAATATCTAAAAGAAAAAAATATTAGATATATTATTTAGTAATGAACGCAATATTAAAAATAAATTGATATTTGAACGCATTTTGATTCGAACCCATTTTTTTCATAAAATCCAAGAAGCTCCGACTTACAGTCCCCAATTAATTTGTAGCATCCCCTCTCCTTAGCAATCTTTATTATTCTCTCAATAATAAACTTCCCCAAACCATATTTTCGGTAATCCTTATCAACCACAACATCCTCTAAATGTCCAACTATCCCACATTCATGAATAATCTTCTGTTCCAATAATAAAGAAACAGACGCAATTATTTTTTCCTCAAACTCTACAACCCACACTTCCGCACTAATTTTATCGAAAGTTGTCTCATACTTTTCTTTTGAAATATCCCCAACAGTTGTGAGTTGCTTTAATAATTCTAAATAGTTCTTGTCGTAATCCTCTTTTTCCAACCGGCGAAAATTTAGTAAATCTAAATTATCCATTGTAATATAAAAATAATATATATAATAATTATTATGACATCAAATGAATTTAGTAAATTTTTCGAAGAGCCAAATACAAATATTGTAATTGAAACGCAGGAACAACTCGACGATATTCAAATTGACGATGATATTGTATATGAAATTGATGTCTATAACAATTTCATGGCGAGTCTCCCTATATACGAGCAAAATAATAAAAGAATACAAGAGAAATATCTAAAACTGTCGCGCCACTTAATCCATCTAAAAAACGAGGCCAAAAAAACGGATATCGACGACTTAGATGACTACGCAGACATGAGTAAGATATACGACAAAGATTTTCAAGTTGATTGGATTTTTCCAGTCGTATTAGACAAGAAGAAGATATATAAAAAAGTAGATATTGATGATGAATTGCAAGATGAAACCTTAATGGATGAATATGTTCAATCAACCAGTGATAAAGGTATCCAGTATGAGGATTTCATTGAAGAATTAAACAAGAGCATTCAATACAATGATGAGTTCAAGCGCGACAAGCTCTCATTCAAAACCTATCGTAAGTTAACATATGACCTTCAAGAGCCATATATTATTAAAACGGATATCAAGAAAAAAGAGGTCGGTTTCCACGTATATATGAACCAATATGCTCAGCTACTTCGCTATTTCAATATTGACAATAAATTCTGGCAAACATACAATGTAGAGGGCCCTGATAAAATGACATATGATCAGTTCGATGAAGATGGGAAATTCATCGGGACCAAAACGGCCCAGCTTAATAATGGCGCATATGTTAATATAATCGGGTTCCTCATTCTTGCGAATAATCAAGAAACCATTTTGGATGCATTAAATGGGAGCCCATTTATTGACCGGATTCGAATGATTGGATCAGCCACAAAAATTAAAAAGAATAGTTCCGCAATTGTGGAAATGAAGGCACACGGCCTGAAAAACGGAGATAAAATTATGATTGATAACAGCGACAGCGAACCATCAATAAACGGAGAATATGTGGTCAAGATAATAAATGATAATGAATTCATGGTTCCTGTCAATCTATCCGAAGGGAAAGAGGGAACAACTGCGAATATATATGCGATGACCCACTTAAATATGGACCGCATTGAACTCAAACTTGATGAAGATTATTCCGGAAAATTGAATAAGAGGGCAACCCTCTATATTTTTCCAGAAAAGAATATCGAAGAAGAAGATTGGAAAAAGATGTGTAAGAAGGTCATCCCCAGTTTGTCGACTATTATAGATTCAGAAGACTCACTAAAAACAGCAAAGACGATTGATGAGTTCAATTCTATCCTTAAAAAGTTTAATATAAACTTCAACAATCTAAATTACGACAACTATTTCAAGATAACTGAAATATTCGATGAGCAATATCTCATTGCGCGAGAAGAGAAGAAGAGCGCTGATTTATTCATCAAAAAAATAAGTGAGAACCGCAATAAGTTAGTTCAGATGAGCGTAAAAGAGGATATTTTATTCGGGGATAAATATTTGTATCATAAAGAGGTCCTCTCTTATTATGGGTCATATCCACAAACCGATATGGACAGCGTGGCATCACGATATAACTGGCTACTTAAATCTCCGGACTATGGTAAATTATATTTCTTAATTGTTGAAAATGAAAAAATATCGGCATACAAAGAAACAACTACTGGCGATATTGAAAAAAGGAAAAAAGAATTAAAAGCGCAAATTGAAGACATTGAGAAGCAGTTGAAAAAAATAGATGACAAGTCGTGTGAGAAGAGGAAGATAACGCCAGTTGTGGTATATCCTTCATTCAACAAATTATTTGAAGATAATGGAAAAATTACTCAATTCAAAAAGGGTGATTATGCGCTGATTGAAAGTAAGAAGTCCCACGAGAATGGAATGATATATGAGTGGAACGGAATGAACTGGACACAAAACGCGTTTATTGAATCAGTGGATGACTTATGCTTATTCGACGTCCAAAAAATAGGCAACTTTGATATTGAAAAACTGAAATGTCTTTTTAAAACGGCATGTAAGAGTAAAAATAAAATCCGATTAGAGAAAAAGGCGGACCTCATCAAAGAAGAAATCGACTACATAGATATGATTTCAAAGCCCGATATTGAGAGGAAAATTAAGGATGAAATCCAGAATGCGAAGTTGAGGCTCCAAATCTACATGCGCAAAATCGTCGATACTAAGCAAAAGGAGACAATTGAAGTTTTCGTTGAGGATGTCGATGAATTATATTTGGACATTCTTAAAGTCGATGACATTGACACCCGCGAATATTATCGCAATCTTTTAATAAAGAAGGACGGAATATTAATTGGAAAAGACATTTATAGTATAAGAACAAAAAAGAAAATCTGTTGTGGGCACTACTACTATTTCTTAAAAATGAATGAGGGAACCGCATCAAATTATAATAAGATGATGAATGATATGATTGCGATTTATGGGACGAATGAAGAGAATGGAATGATATATTGTGGCCATGATGGGCGCCCTCTGACCATAGTAGATTATGACACTGCGGAGGGTCTCAGTAAATCAACTGGCGAGGTCGATAAACAGCGTGAGGCAGTTGTATCCAATGAGGATAAATTGAAAGAGGAGATTATGGAATCTATTATTCAGACCGATGTCGAGCATGATACGTTTGATTGCTCGGGGACAGACCTTCGCAAAGAGCTAACGACGATGGGATTTAAAATAGAGGACATCGCCAAGGCGAAAGATATCTGCTTAAAGTTGAATACGATTAATTCGAAGACTGGAATCGTTCTAAAAAAGAGTGTTTTCATATCTATGATTTCGGATATATTACAGTTCTTACAAAAAATTCCAGACCAGACCAAATTCAAGCAGATAGAGCTCATTAAAATGAAAGAGATGGGTGTTGATATGAAGACCGTAGATACTAAGCTCATTGCAGAGAGATATAGTAATCTTATGATAATAAAGAAGTGTAGCTATATTGGGGCTCGTCTATTGATAACCTACGAAACTCTCATTCCATTTCAATCCCCCATAG
>Ga0214921_10007150_pt1 | contig 14989 bp, 12 predicted proteins | sample LL1505_MetaG_FD_177992 | JGI IMG/M metagenome (GOLD analysis project Ga0214921, IMG submission 177992) | Freshwater microbial communities from Lake Lanier, Atlanta, Georgia, United States - LL-1505 | ecosystem: Environmental > Aquatic > Freshwater > Lake | place: USA: Georgia | collected... | reverse complement strand
CGACGGCGGCCGGCATTGCAAATGCACTGGGTTTCCCCATGGGAGGTGGGATCACCGTTTTGCCCCCGCAGGTTGTGCCCGCGGGCCAACTCCTCCCCTGTTTCCGTGGCGATCAGGGCCTTGGTTAGGGGTAGTTCACTCTGACTGGCGAAATCGCTTGGGGGCGAGCGAACGGCGAAACAACATCAATTCCTCAAGGCTTACAAACCCATCAGCATTGCGATCAAAGCGGCCAAAGTGATCCCGAATGCCAGGCAGTAAAGAGGTCTCCTCCAGGCTCAACAAACCATCGCCATTGCGATCAGCCGCCCGAAAAACCTGAAGCAGGCGTTCCCCCAGGAAAGGCTCACCCACTGGGGCCACCTCCCGCAGTTCCACTTGGCCATCGCCATTGCGATCAAGGCTGCGCAGGCGCGGGTACCCCTGCAAATCAGCCGGTTGCAACTTGCCATCACCATCGCGATCTAACCGATGGAATAGCTCAAGCATGCGGCGCCGATGGTCCTGCATGGCGGCTGGGTCCTGGGCGGCGGCGGGTAGGGCCAGGGCCAGCACAAGCAACAGCAGCGCGAGGGGGCGACTCATCGCCCAACCCTATGGAAGCCCCCCCGCTAAAACGCCATGGGCAGGCCAACTAATGCCATAAATCTGTGACGGAATCAGACTGATCCCGGGGCTGGTTTCCACCGGCCGGGGCCCATACAGTCCGAGCATCCTCTGATTAAGCCAGGCCATGGCCAAGGCGCAGACCATCTGGGTGGTGGATGACGATCCGGAACTGCGGCAGCTGCTGAGCACTTACCTGAACGACCAGGGCTATGAGGTGCGCACCCTCAATGACGGGAAGCAGCTCACCGCCCGCCTCGAGTTCCAGCGGCCCGACCTGGTGGTGCTCGACATGATGATGCCAGGCGACGACGGCCTCACCATCCTGCGGCGGCTGCGGGACAGCGGCGATGATCTGCCGGTGGTGATGCTCACCGCCCGGGGCGAAGCGGTGGATCGCATCATTGGCCTGGAGCAGGGGGCCGACGATTACCTAGCCAAACCCTTCATGCCCAGGGAGCTCACGGCGCGCATTGAGGCGGTGCTGCGGCGGCGGGGCTCCATGCCTGCGGGCACCCCCCTGGCCGATGGGGCACTGATCAACTTCGGCAACAACAGCCTCGACCTCTCCGCCCGCACCCTGGAACGGGATGGCGAAATGGTGGTGATAACCAGCGGTGAATTCGGCCTGCTGGCCGCCTTTGTACAAAACCCGCACCGCCCGCTCTCCCGGGAGCGGCTGATTGAACTGGCCAGGGGGCCCAGCAGTGATACCGACAGCCGCAGCATGGACGTGCAGGTGTCGCGGGTGCGCAAACTAATTGAGCCGGATCCCACCCGGCCCCGCTATCTACAAACGGTGTGGGGTTATGGCTATGTGTTTGTACCGGATGGCACCCCCCGCAGTAAGTAGCCGATGAGCCTCCCCTCCGGGGCCCTGCTGCTGCGGCTGGCCCTGTTTCTGTTACTGAGCTGGGGGGCAAGCCTCGGGGTGCTGCAGTTGCTGCTGGGCCAACGGCTTGACCGGGCCCAGATGGAACAGATGGGCCGGGATCTGGCCAGTGGCATTCGCCTTAGTGAAGTGGCCTTGGAACGCTTCCCCCCCTCGGAGGTGGCCCAGCTCAGTGGCCTACGGCTAAGCACCAACGAACCCGCGCCAGGCTCCGGTAAAAACCTTCCCCAGGAACGGGCCCAGGAACTGCGCTTAGAACTATGCAAACGGCTGCACCATTGCCCGGAGGTGGTGCCCACCAAACAGCCCAACGATGGCGTTTGGGTGGAATTGCTTAGTCCGCTCGAAAAGGTTTGGTTATTTGCCCCCTTACCCAGCGACAACTGGTGGCCCCCTGATCCCCTGCTGGCCTCGCTCTCCCTGCTGAGCGGCAGCGTGGTGGCTGGGGGACTCTTCCTGCTGCTGGAGGTACAAAGGCCCCTGCAAAGGCTGGAACGGGCCCTGGGGCGAGTGGGCCTAGAGGAAAGGCCGGCGCCCCTGCCCCAGGAGGGGGCCGTGGAGGTGCAACGGCTGAGCCGGCGGTTTAATTCGATGCTTACCCGCCTGGAACGTAGTGAAGAGGAACGGGCAACGATGCTGGCAGGCATCGCCCATGACCTCAAAAGTCCAATCACCCGCCTGCGCCTGCGCCTGGCCATGGAATCCGGCAGCCCCCAGGCCCAGGCCGACCTGGATGCCCTGGAGCGGATCACCGGTCAGTTTCTGCTGTTTGCCGGGGGTGGCCAGGCGGAACAAAGGGTGAGGCTGCCCTTACAGGAGCTAATTGGTGAACTGGCGGCCCGTTACCACGGTCAACCGCTGGAACTGGAGCTAGAGGCCATCGAAGCCCTGGTGCAACCGGTGGCCCTGGGCCGGGCCATTAGCAACCTGGTAGACAATGCCCTCACCTACGGGGAACCACCGGTGCTGGTCAAACTGCAGCGCCAAGCCGGTGAGCTGAGCATTTGCATCCAAGACCAAGGTCCTGGCATCGCTAGGGGGCTAAGGGACCAGGCGCTAATGCCGTTCCAGCGGTTAGATGCCTCCCGGGGGGGTAGCGGCCACTGTGGCCTGGGCCTTGCCATCGCCAGCCGCGTGGCCGAGGCCCATGGGGGCCGCTTGGAGTTGAAAGATTCGGCCCAGGGGGGCTTCAGCGTTTGCCTGCTGCTGCCAGAGGCAAGCTGATGGCGCCCCTGTTGCTGATTCTGCTGGCGGGGCTGCTGCTGCGCCTGGCCATTGCCGCCCTATTACCACCGGGCTACGACGAGGCCTATTACCTCTTCTACGGCCATCACCTGGCCCTTAGCTATTTCGACCACCCCGCCGCCGTGGGGCTCTGGGCCTGGCTGGGCTTGCATTTGCCCTTCAGCAGCTTTGGCCTGCGGCTGCCTGGGGTATTGAGTTACACCTTGGCCTCAGCCCTGCTGGCCCTGGCCAGCCAACGGCAATTGGGCCGCGGCGCCGGCCTATGGACAGCGGCCTTGACGGGCCTATCACCGTTGTTGCTGGCCTGTGGCGGGGTGCTTTTGCTGCCTGATGCGCCGCTGCTGCTACTGCTCAGTGCTGTTATTTATGCCCTGGCGGTGGATGCCCCCTGGGGTTTGCTGGGCCTGCTACTGGGCGGGCTCACCCTCTGCAAATACCAGGCCTTACCACTGCTGGGCTGTTTGCTGATCTGGGCCCTCAGCCATCCCCAACGGCGGCGGCGGCTTTTCGGCGCTGAGGGAATCAAAGCTCTGGCGGCCTGGGCGTTGGTGTCCAGTCCCCTCTGGATCTGGAATGCCCAGAACGGTTGGATTTCCTTTCTGTTCCATGGGGCCCGCACCAGCGAGGCCCTGGGCTTCAACCCCAGCGGCCCACCGCTGTTTCTACTCACCCAGCTGTTGGCGCTGTTCCCCAGCATCGGCATCCTTTTACTGATGGGGGCTGGTCCCCATCGCCCGGATGGGGCCAGTCCCTTCCGGCTGCTGCTGCGCTGGCTAGCCCTGCCGCAATTGCTGTTGTTTCTGCTGCTAGCGGCGCGCATGCAGGTGCTGGTGAGCTGGTTGGTGCCGGCCTGGTGGCTGTTGCTGCCCTTGGCGGGCGAACGGCTGGCGGCAGCCCAGGCCAGGGGAGCCCGCTGGCTACCTGCCTGGAGCTGGTTCAGCATTGGCCTACCGCCAATGCTTTGCCTACTGGCCGCTAGCCATGTGCGCTTTGGATTTGCCAACCCCCTGTTACCCGCCAGCATCGATTCCTCCAGGGAATTAATACCGCCTGAAAAGCTGCGGGCGGCCCTCAAGGCCCAACCAAAACTCTGGAATGCCCTAATCAAAACGCCATTGATCGTGGGCCGCCGCTACTACGAACCAGGCTTCCTGGCCATGGCCCTGGGTGCAGACAGCAAGGCTGAATACACCACCTTTAGTGGTGACGCCAGGGGCTTTTTGTTTTGGCAACCACCCGATGGCTTTATGGGCCGTTCTGGGGTGCTATTTGGCCTGCGCAACCCTGACCAGAAGGAAGAAAACAAAGCCTGGCTCAAGCGGCTGGGACCGTTGCAACCCCTCGGCCTGGTGCGGCTGGAGCGGGGCGGCACCGTGGCCCAGGAACTGGAGTTTTTTGGTTTCGCTCCCCTAGCCCAGCCCTGGGATCGCCGGCCCAGCGCAAATGAGCCCTAGGGCGCCAGGCTTTAACCCCCCAAAGAAAACAACAGCCCACCGCCGCCCACCAACAACAGCCCTATCCAACCCAAGATTGAGGGCCGTTCATCCAGAAACAAAAAGGCCAGCAAGGCCACCACCAGCAGGCTGAGCCGATCCACAGGCACCACCAAAGAAGCCTGGCCAGCTTTCAACGCCCGGAAGTAGCAGATCCAGGAAAGCCCAGTAGCTATGCCAGAAAAGCCAAGAAACCACCAGGTGCGACCAGAAAGTTCAAAGGGGTTACTCCATTTCCCCGCCGCCACCAATAGCAAGGGCAGAAACAGGGCGACGATGCCTGTGCGCACCAGGGTGGCCAAATCAGGATCCACATCCTCGAGGCCAGCCTTGGCAAGCACAGCTGTGATGCCCGCAAACACCGCTGAGCCGAGGGCCCACACAAACCAGAGCGGTAGCGGCCCCATATCAACACTTCAAACGACTGCCATCCTCCCCTGCGGCCGCCCAGCATTAACAGAATTTAGGAATTTCACCTACCCCATGGCTAAACCGGTAATCCCGAACTTAAAAAATAAAATTAGCCAAGGCAGCAAAGGCAAGGCAGAAAAGCCAAGGCGGATTAAGTCGACATTTTTCTTTGATTATGGCGAATCAATTTCATGAAATTACTAGCGCGGCTCTTAACAGCAATACCAAAAATCTGATTGAGTAAAATCCCCGTACCAAGCATCCACCCAACAATCACTAACTCTGGGGCATGCTGGCTGCTGAGCTGATAAAAATCAGACGATTGAATTTGATCAATAAGCAATGCCATCGGTCACTCCAAGAACTACTTCAGTAATACCTCAATCCCAAGCCCATGGGGCTCAAGATGCAGATAAGCAGCAAGCAAGGCCTCGGCCAAAGCTGAAAAATGGTGAAAAAGGATCTAGCGGTATGAGTTGTAAAGCAACAAAGCCATTAGGCACCACCGCAAAGGTGCCATGAGTCGTAACCAGCGACACGGGAACCTGTGAAATAATCATAAAAACTATACTTCTTGCCTCTATTATCCCCAGAAGGGCAGTTCCGAGGCAAGGAATCCAGACATGCCTTGACCTTGTGACCAGACGCGAAGTTGCCGGAGAGAATAAAATCATCTCCCAGACCCGAGTATATGCCAATTCCGTTGGTTAAGTTGATAAAAACCTCCTTGCCAAAATCATCATCTGTATGACGATATTCAGGATCCCCAGGACTGGGAACCATCCGAAACCTCTTTGCTTGAACAAAGGAATTAGAGCAGCTCCCCACTGTCACAGGGGGTGGTGCCGCCTCAGAAGGCAAGGCGCCCAAAACAAGCAAACCAGCCAGGGAGGCAACGAAGAAAAGCCGAGGCAAAATAATTACGCCACCAAAAGAATATTAAAATGATAAAGCTCCCAAGGCAATGGAGCTACCCCCATTGCAAACGACAGCAAGCCAATATCTCCAATTAGCATGTTAACTACATCCACTGGACGCCCATAACCGCAGACCAGCAAAGAAAACCCTACAATTTACCGTCTTCAGCTTCTTCCCCATCATCAGACCCCTTCGTCAGAATCCTCATCAGAATCTTCTGTGACTTCAGAAACCAGCTCAGGATCTTCCTCTTCTGACTCCTCTTCTGACTCTTCATCAGACTCTTCTTCTGATTCTTCATCAGACTCTTCAAGCTCTATCTGCCAAGCCTCCACCAAGCGGACAACAAAATTATCCTCGTCTTCACCATAATTTCCATCTGCCTCAGAGATGGCAATTATCTGATTCACAATTGCCGCAAGCACTTCATTGTCTATGCTTGAGGCAAATCGATCAATACTATCTTGAATGAGCTCCCCATCAGCCAACATTGGCAACGTGTTATAAATCAACTCATCAGCAGGCAAATCGGAGCCGAGTTGTTTCAATACAGCCCCTAGGTAACCAGCTATTATCGCCACCTCCTGGTCGGAAATAGTGGCGTCTGCCCTTGCCGCAGACAGAAAAAGCAACGCCAACCTAACTTCCAAAGGTGTGTCACCCATGGCTTCAACTAAGGCGTCATAATCGCCATCACTCAGACCATGAATATAGCCTTCAATATCCTCTAAAATAGACTCCTCGTCATCTATCCAAGTTTCCTGATCAGGCTCCACAAAATCAACCCGTTTAATCACCCAAGCATCATTGCCATTGCGAAGGCTTTCATTCATCATATAAGAGTAGGGAACATAGCAATAGCCCTTATCTCCCCACTGTTCACCCCAGGAATTGCGCACAATAAACACCTTGTCCACATCTGAGTAACCCACGCACAACATTGCATGCCCTCCATGGGTACCACGACCCACATCAGCGGAGTTAGGCATTGGCACAACGCCTTGGCGCTGCTGATCAAATGATTGAAATAATTTAAGAGCAAACATAATTGGACTGCCCTCGGCCAATGCACGCCTCCACAGCTCCAAGGTATTGGGCACAATCTCTGCCTCTTCCACAAGGAAATAAGCTGCCTTACCATAGGCCTCTTCTGCGGGCTCATGATTCACCAGTTCAGGATCAAATGGCCAAACTTCCTCCGCACAGGCCCCCAACTCCTGCAATGATTGAATGGCATCACAAAAATTTGTGCCTTCATCAGTCACCCCATCGGGCTGGTGTCGAAGCCTGGAATTATAATAAACAAACAATCTACTCGTATCATAGGAATCTTGAAGATGCTGAGATTGCAAATACTCATAGGCGCCGGCAACTGCATTAGCCACACAGCTCATGGTTTGCTGTTGATCCTCCACCGCGGTGAGCCTTGGGCGCAGATCTACCTTGGGGGGAAGTTGAGCTGATACAGCACTGGAGCCACTGAATAGCTTGGCTTCCGCTGGAGGCTCTTTATATTGATAGCCTTGAATCAGCAGGGAAATTCCCGTACGCAGCATCAAAGCAAATGCATCTTCAGCAGCCATCGGCATCCGTATCTAATAAAACTATTCTAAGGGATAATCTCACCAATGACCAACAAATAAAGCATTCACAAAAACCACTGGAAACACGTATTCCATTACCGCTATAGAGTTATCCTTGTGTGACGGCCAGGCCCGCATAAATCCGCAATGGCATTTCCTTCCGGCCCATTTTGGCTAAAGGGTAAGATGCGAAGACAAAATCAAAACACACAGGTAAGCGCCACAACAGTAAGCAATCTTTGACGCTACCGATAAACCAACTTCAAACCCTTGCATCTAAACCTCCACCCAGCCCCCTTCAATCTATTTAAGCCACTGGCATTCGAAAAGCCCTAACGATAAATTACATTGTAACTATAAATTATCATCCTGATCACAGAAAGAGCATAAACCGGCCCAGTTTGCAGATGCCCATAGCAGCATCATTGCCAAACTGTACTAGCTACAGGCCACCGCAGCAGAGCAACTTAGCAATGGCTCTTTTCTGGAGCAAGTGAAACTCTCTGCAGAAATCATCCATAATTAAGCATTGCCTTATCCCTAGAGCAAAGAGCCGTTTGTAGCTTTCAGACAAACCTTCGCCAACCTGTTGGAGCTGCGTACCGAAACCACCTGAACTGACAGCTAAGGACGAGGTGGGACAGAGAACAGCTATTTGTAACTACTGAAAACAGTCACACCCCTGGGATGTGGAGAAGCCAAATTATTTAGTCGTCTTACGGCTTAATTAAAACGGAGGGGGCGGGATTCGAACCCGCGGAAGCTTTCACTTCGCTGGTTTTCAAGACCAGAGCCATCAACCACTCGACCACCCCTCCAATGCAGGCACCCTGGGGGCAAACTGCAGAAGCTAGTTTGCCACAGGGTATTGCCCAAAACCTAGCCCTGTTTGGCTAGGGGCAGCAGGCACTTGTCGGAATCGCAGCCGGCAGGACCGGCCTCTTGCAACTCTCCACCGTCGTAGCGCTGCAGGGCCTCAAAGAAATCGCTGCAACGGCGCCGCCCCAGCACCTCTTGCTGCAACCTTGCGTAGGTGGCTTCGTCGATGGGTTCAAAGGGCAGGCGCGGGAAGGTGGCATTGGCATCAAAACGGGCCAGCAATGCCGCAGAGATGTAACCATCCCCCTGGGCGATCGCCTGGTAGATCGCTTCCGACAACTCAGCGATCTCGTTCTCGCGGAACTCGACGGTGGCAGAGGTGTTGTGGGCTGTGTAGTGGCGCTGCACCTGCATGTAGAAATCAAACTGGGCCATGGCGGAGAAATTATTGATCTCCACCGCATCGGCGCCTGGAATACTGGCCCAGCTCACCTCGGTGGGAATTTCCACCAACCACTCGCTGCAACGGGGATCAAAGGGATCGTCGAGCAAACGCCCCTGCTCGTCTTTATCCGATTGGGAAGGCACGATCGCATAGCCGTAATCCAGGCAAGCCAAGGCCACTGGATCATTTTTGCGGAAGGTGATCCGACGGATGAAGCGCTGGGCCTTAGGGGGGTGCCAACCGGGGCTGGCACCGGTGAGCAGGCTCTTGGTGCCGGCGGGCTGCACCGTGGTGCAACGGTTGGGCCGCCGCAGGCCATGGCGATCGCAGTATTCCCAAACGGCTTCATTCACAATCTGCTTCCAGCGACCAAGGAACTCGGCCTCCTGGGCCTTGAAGCTCAAACCCTGCTCCGTTTCAGGGCGGCCCGCCTCCCACCACTGCAACCAGGGGGTGCCAAAGGCGTGCACGAAGAAGTCAAATAAGCCGGTAAAGCTCACCCCCACGATGGGATCCCAGGCCCGGCTCTGGCGATAGCGCTCCACCTCAAAGCGATGGTTCAGCAAGCAGGCCACCGATAGGCCAGCGGCCTTGAAGGCATCCTCCTGGCCCTGCAGGTCCGTGGGGTTGATCTGGTTGAGGTGCACCTCCGCCAGGTTGCAGTGGAAGTCTGCGCCGAGAATTTCGCCACAGGGGTTGAGGCCATAGCGGCCCAGGCGATGCTCTAATTCGGCGGCGCCCAGCTCCGAATGGTTTAGCTGCAACCAGCGGCCGGCCTCTTCCCGGCCCTGGTCGCAATAGATCGCCTGGAATTCGCTGCGCAGTTCATGGGTATTCAGCAGATCGGCATTGGAGCGGGCGATGGCCTCGGGGGCGAACTGAATCGCCCCCTCACCGGATTGAAACTGACGGTTCACCGCCTCCAGCACCACCTCGCGGCTGGGGCGCGTGTGGAACACCCGGGTGTGGTTTGCCATGCGCAGGGAATCACGCTCCGGATCAATGCGCCAGTTGCCCTCGGCATCCTGCTGCCAGAGATTGTCTTTGGCATTGGCGGCGGCACTGTCATTGGCGCAAAACTGACGCATGCCAGCACTGCGGCGAATGTTGCCGGCAACGATGGTTACGGCAGCCTCATCAATCAACAAACAGCACTCCACGGAGCTGAGTTGACGGCCCTGGGCCTTATTAAGTATTTGGGCCACCCGGCCATAGAGATCCTTCAATTTGACCGGATTAGCCATGCCACCAAAACCCTTAAGGGTTTCACCTACCGGCCGCACATCCGAGAGATCAACACTGACTTCGATCGGACCATTAAAGCGTTGATCGGAGCAGAGATTGAGCAGCAATTGATAACTGTCTACCCAGCCGCGGCGGGTGTCGCCCACCTTGATCGAGACCCGCTGGCCATCGATGCTGTGGCTGGTGTGCTCCTGGCGCTGGCCCGCCGGGGTGGCACCAATGTCGCTAACTGCGCATATCACAAGCTGATTGCGCACCGCCGGCAGGCGGCCAATCAGATGGGGTTCGATGATGGCGCCTGTGCCACAGCCCATCATCGCCAGGTCCATCATCAAGCCAAAGGCTTCCCAATCCACCAAGTTGGTGGAGGTGCAGTTGTAGGCCCCTGAAAAGTTTTCTTGGCGGTTGATCCAGTCAGTGCCGCCAATCCAGAGCCAGCGCCCCGAGGGCAGCGACTGTTGCCGCCTCTGCATGCTGCGGATCAGTTCCACCTCCGCCTGGGTGAGGTTGCCCAGCTGACGCAAACCTTCGAGGTTGCGCTCAGATACCTGATGCCAGCTTTCGCGGCCCTGGGGAGTTTTGCGGCTGTAGGTGCGGTAAAAAACAGGATTTGCCGCTGGCGCCGTGGCCGGGAAATCAGGCTGGGGGGAGACTTCGGCCGTTAACTCAAGCTCATCTGGCCGGGTGGGAGCGATGGTCACGGAGCTGGATCACTGGGGGCTGTGGGGCAAGGGTAACGCCACCTGTAGGGGCCGCAAGAGTGGTTGCACCCCATTGGCAGTGTCTCGACTCAATATCCCAGCAGTCGCATGCGAAAGGCCACCAGCGCCTGGGCCTGCTCAGGCTCCCTGAGCAAGAAGGGATGGTCTGCCAACTCCAGCATCACCTGCTCCAGCTTCTGCTCGCGGCTGAGCCCATGGCCGGGGTGGCGCTGGTCAAAGCCCTCCCAGGCTTCACTGAAGGCCATCCCCATGCCATCGGGGTTGTTGAACACAACCTGGTTAGCGGAGTCGGGATTTGGGCGGGGGCGGACCAAGGCAGGTAAAGGCTGCAGAAGCTCAAGCTAAAGGGATGGGAAGCTGGGGGATCACCCCTTATCCCCCCATGGTCGCCAGCACCGAAAACAGCCTCGGCAGCGAACTGGGCCAGGCCGTAGCCAAACGCCGTAATTTCGCAATTATTTCCCACCCTGACGCCGGTAAAACCACGCTCACGGAAAAACTGCTGCTCTATGGGGGGGCAATCCAGCAGGCCGGTGCCGTTAAGGCCCGCGGGGAACAACGGCGCGTCACCTCCGACTGGATGGAACTGGAAAAACAACGGGGCATCTCGATCACCTCCACCGTTTTGCAGTTTGACTACCAGGGCAACACAATCAACCTGTTAGATACCCCTGGCCACCAGGACTTTTCCGAGGACACCTACCGCACCCTGGCGGCAGCAGATAACGCGGTGATGCTGGAAGATGCCGCCAAGGGCCTCGAACCCCAGACCCGCAAGTTATTTGAAGTTTGCCGCATGCGGCAAATTCCGATCTTCACATTCATCAACAAAATGGACCGGCCCGGACGGGAACCCTTGGAGTTGCTTGATGAAATTGAAAAGGAACTGGGCCTTACCCCCTGGGCCGTGAATTGGCCGATCGGCAGTGGCGAGCGCTTCCGGGGGGTAATCGACCGCCGCAGCCATGAGGTGATGCTATTTGAACGGGCCGAACGCGGTCGCCAAGCCGCTGAAAGGCGCCTCCAGGCCGATGATCCGGCCCTGGCTTCCCTGGTGGAACCGGAACTATTGGCCCAGGCCCTTGAGGAACTGGAATTGCTGGAGGCCGCTGGCGCCGAGTTGGATCTGGAAATGGTCCATGCCGGTGAGCTCACCCCAGTGTTTTTTGGTAGCGCCATGACCAACTTCGGCGTGCGCCCCTTCCTAGATGCCTTTTTAGAATTAGCCCAGAAACCAATGGCCCGGCAGAGCAGCGGTGGCCCGATTGATCCCCTACGCCCAGAGTTCAGTGGCTTTGTATTTAAATTACAGGCAAATATGGATGCCCGTCACCGGGACAGGGTTGCCTTTGTAAGAGTATGTTCCGGCAAGTTTGAAAAAGACATGACCGTGCAACATGCCCGCAGTGGTCGGGCGATAAGGTTGTCACGGCCCCAGAAACTATTTGGCCAAGATCGGGAGGTGGTGGAAGAGGCTTATCCCGGTGATGTGATCGGCCTTAATAACCCTGGGATGTTTGCCATTGGAGACACCCTTTATATGGGCCCAAAGGTGGAATACGAAGGTATTCCCTGCTTTAGTCCTGAGATCTTTGCCTGGCTACGCAATCCCAACCCCTCCGCTTTCAAAAGTTTCCGTAAGGGGGTAAATGAGCTGCGGGAGGAGGGGGCCGTGCAGATTCTCTATGACACGGACCTCAGCAAACGCGACCCAATCCTGGCGGCCGTGGGCCAACTGCAGCTGGAGGTGGTGCAGTACAGGCTGGAACATGAATACGGGGTACCTACCCGCCTAGAACCCCTGGGATTTTGTGTGGCCCGCTGGGTGAGTGGCGGCTGGCCAGCCCTGGAGAAACTGGGACGCATCTTTAACTGCAAAACCGTGCGTGATGCCTGGGATCGGCCGGTGTTGCTATTCAAAAACGACTGGAACCTCAATCAACTGCGGGAGGATCACCCCGAGCTAGAGCTGGCGGCGGTGGCGCCAGTGGTCAGTGGCCTGGAGCCAATCAGCCTTTAAAGGCTGGTAGTTTTGGCCTTTTCGGCCCGGGGCCCGATACGCTGCCTATAAAGGGCCCATGGCCATGGCACAACAGGGCACCGTCCCCCCCGATCCCCAAAGCAGCGACCCCTACGAGCAGCTGGGCATCAGCCCCGAGGCCAGCTTTGAGATGGTGCAACAGGCAAAGCACGATCGCCTGGCCAGCCTTCCGGGGGACGACCTCAAAGGCCGGGCCCGCATAGAAGCCGCCTACGACAGCGTGCTGATGCAACGGCTAAAGGAGCGTCAACTGGGGCAACTCACCGGTGCCGCCGCCACCGCATCGAAGCGGGAGGCAGTGGTGCCCAGCGCCGCCAAGGCCATTGCCCTGCCAAATCTGCCCCAACTACCGAATTTGCCCCGGCCCCAACTGGGCCAATTGAAGCTGCCGAGGCTGGCCCTAGCCGAGGGCAACAAGCTCTGGATCCCCCTAGGGGGCAGTGCGCTGGTGCTGGCCGCCCTATTGCTTACGGGTGGTCAGCCTGGCAGCGCCGAACTGCTGTTGGCCCTAGCCACCCTGCTCACGGTGCTGTGCTTACAACGGCGCAACGGCCGCTTCTTCCCGGCGGTGGGCTATGGATTTATATCCTTGGCCCTGGGCCTGCTGCTGGGCAGCCTGCTGGCCCCAGCCCTGGCCCCCCTGGGACTGGCCTTAGCCCCAGGGGTCCTAGCGGCATTCCCGGCCCTGCTGGTCCTGGCCCTAACAGCCCTATTCGTTGATTACTAAGGGCGGCACCGGAAGGGACGACCTGCGCCAGAGCTAGCAGGGGGAGACTGGCCTTTAAACGGGCCCTTACCACCAACCTGGCAAGCCAAGGGTTTAGCAACTCCGCCAGGGCGAACCATCCATCCAAAAACACCAAGAGCAGCTCCAAAAGCAGCCTTTGGGGGCTATCTGGGTTCAGCGTGCGGGCAGCCCCCGGTCCCGGGGTCCCGGCAGGAGCAGGGGTTCCAGCCCCACCGCTGGCGATCAAACTGGAGGGCTGCTCAGCAGTGATCCCAAATGGGGTGGGAGGGTGCACCCGCCAATAAAGCTGCTTACTACGCCGCCTAGCCCGCTCAGAAAGGGTCGGATTCATTGGGGCCAGACCAAAACCTTAACCTCATTCTCCCAGCTCCCTAGCTGGGCTGCGGCTGGAGCCAGAGATTTGTTCACGGCAGCTGGGGCGGTGGCGGTGGCCTGGGGCGGGGGCGGGGGCGAGGGCGGCCCAGGGAAACCAGAAAGGCCAAAGGTAAATATTAATTAACAATACCTGGGATTCCCAGGGGAAGTGCTTTTTACGAGGCTTGGCAGCTGCTAGAGGGAAATTATCCGCATTGACTGCAAGCTTCTGTCCACGGCTGATGGGTAATCCTGCCCAGTAAGGTTTGATGCTTGTCTCGTTACTGGCTGCCAGCCATGGCTGCCAACCCCTATGACCGCCACTGTGCCAGCCAGCGAAAAGCTAAACATCCTTGTGGCGGATGACGAGGCCAGCATTAGGCAGATATTACAAACACGATTGTCGCTGCTGGGCTACCAGGTAACAGCAGCAGCTGACGGAGAAGAGGCCCTAGAAGCATTTGGAAAGATACAACCAGATCTGGTAATTCTTGATGTGATGATGCCTAAGCTTGATGGCATGAGCGTTTGCCAACAGCTGCGTACTCATTCAGACGTACCGATCATCATGCTCACGGCGGTGAGTGAAATAGCTAACCGGGTTACAGCTCTAGAGCTGGGGGCCGATGACTACCTGGTAAAACCCTTTAGCCCTAAGGAACTGGAGGCGAGAATCCGCTGCGTATTGCGCAGGTCCCAAAGGCCCCAGGGACCCGATGGCGTAATCCAAACCACTACGGTGATCGAAGTGGCAGGCTTAAAGGTAGATATCAATAAACGTCAGGTTTTCAAGGAGGAAGAGCGGGTACGCCTAACCGGGATGGAATTCAGCATGCTGGAACTATTGCTGAGCCGCCCTGGCCAACCATTCAGTCGCAATGAGATCCTTCAAAAGGTCTGGGGATACACCCCTGAACGCCACTCAGACACCCGGGTGGTAGATGTTCACATCTCCCGACTGCGCGGAAAACTTGGTGATGACCCGGAAAATCCAGAGTTGATCATGACCGCCAGGGGCACCGGATATATGTTCAGACGAATCTCAGCCAGCCCCGAGGGCTAATAGCTGGGCTGAATCAACAGCAACTAGCAAAAATACAAAAGTGATGCAATCTGCGGCAGATCAAGGCCATGATTGCCGCCGCGAGTAGGGGGAGTCGACTTGAATCCTTCCTAAACTTTAGATGTAAACAAATAGCCTCAACATTTCCCGGCCCTCCATATACCTGGAAATCCTAGAAACAGCAGACCAAAAGCTGGATCCAGAGGCATTGAAAATAACTGCGCACTCCATCATGACTGAAGGTAGAAACGCGAGAAACAGGATTAATTCGGTCAAAAACCAATGAGAATTGCTCAGATATCGCCATTGCTTGAAAGCGTCCCCCCCGCCAAATATGGAGGCACTGAAAGATGTGTTCATTATTTAACAGAAAGTCTCGTAAAAAGAGGGCATGATGTTGTTTT
>Ga0214921_10007149_pt1 | contig 14989 bp, 9 predicted proteins | sample LL1505_MetaG_FD_177992 | JGI IMG/M metagenome (GOLD analysis project Ga0214921, IMG submission 177992) | Freshwater microbial communities from Lake Lanier, Atlanta, Georgia, United States - LL-1505 | ecosystem: Environmental > Aquatic > Freshwater > Lake | place: USA: Georgia | collected 2015-05-28 | reverse complement strand
AATTAGGCCGACAACTTGCAAAAGAAGAGCTAGGTACTTTTTTACCAGCAGATACACAAGTTATATATGTCCCTGAAAGTAGTTATCCCCTAGCTGTATCTTATTCGGCCGAATTAGGGTTGCCATTCAATAAGGATGTCATCCGGAAAATTTATAATATCCGCAGTTTTATAGAAAGTAATACTGAAGCCCGGGTAGGTAAGATTAAACGCAAATTTGAATTTGCATTTGACCTGATTACATCACCGGATGTAATAATAATTGATGATTCCCTAGTCCGGGGTAATACGATGAATTATATTATCGGGCAACTCAAAGCTAGTCGCCCTGATGTACGGATTCACATCCGGATTGCGTCACCTATCCTAAAAGACAAATGCTGGTTCGGGATTGATATTGCGGAACGTGATGAACTAATTTATTGGAAAACTGGTTCGAGTCTTTCAAGACTCCAGGATTATCTAAAGGTCGCGAGTATCCAGTATTTATCGGTTGAAGGTTTGCGGTCGGTGCTAGGTCTAGGACATTGTACGTTTTGTTTTGGAGAACCTATAGCTGCAAACCGACGAACATTAGAGTGGTAGCAAAAAAAACAACTGTAAAAAATGAATTTCATTACTCATCCGGTTCAGGTAATGAATTTATATAATCTATAGCCTTTTGTTTTTGATATTTATCCAATAATATTTTAGAACTGCCTGACAACACGGTTACTTTATCATTCAACTGTTTAATAACTGACTCATTATTATTTTCATTAAGTAAGAATGCCTCTAGGAATTTAAGGTCATTTAAGCGATGAGCCGGGACATGTGGCTTATGTGTTTCTATCAAATTGTCTATTTGTCCTAGATGAGCCATTGCAATATCACCTATTATATTTTCGGCACTTCCATTATTGATGCCATGTTCCGCATCTAGGTATTTAACTTGTTCGCCTTTCCGGTCTGATATACAAATATTATGATTAGCCGGGTCTTCATATACACTATCTATGAATGCTTTGTATGCATGTAATCTTTGTAGGATTATATACATTTGGCGTTCCGATGTAATATGCGCTGTGCTTTCTTGGCATACAGGATTCAAGAAAATATTTATATTGTTTTGTTGTATATTATTTGTTGTATTGTTATTAGTATTATTATTTGTAGTGTTATTATTTGTAGTGTTATTATTATTTATTTGATTTTCTATAATTTGTGATATAGGATTTCTGGCATTGCGTTCAATAGTGGGATGTCGCACTTTTCTTGGCCGGCCATTACGTGGTATCTCACTTTCTATATCATCTACTTGTGTTATACTCGACGGTAAATTCAAAAATATTTGAGGTGTAGTTTCATTAAGTTTATTATATAGTTCTATAACTTCAATATATGTTTCCGGTATATCTGGTATACCCGCTCTAACTAATAATTTATATTGATAACTATTTTTATATTTATGTTTACACTTTGATTTATGCACGTTTATATTATGTTTGCTATATAATTTATTACAGAAATTACATGCAGTTTTAGGATTTATATTAGTGCTCGTTGAGTTATAAGCTATTAGTTCATCTTGTAATTGCGTAATTTGATTTGCGGCAGTTTCTAATTCAGGACTGATAATATTGCCGGTATTCATATTTGTATTTTGCGAAGTTGCATCTAAATTCTGTGGCAGTGCGAGCTGAATCTGAGGCTCTGATGGCGAATGTGTGAGCGGTAATATTGTGCTTGACGAGCGGCATTTTTGCTTTAATAGATGCCGTTTGTAGCTAAAAAAATGCTGATATTTGTTGCCACAATCGCAAATTATATCAGGTTTTACTGCATTTGGTGTTTTTGTATGCACATTAGGTGTGTCCATGTTTAAATTATTTTGCGATACTATTACTATTACTATATATATCTTTTACCAAAAACTTTAAACTAACGCAATATTTACTAGATGCCAGAGAGTAATACCCATATAATTACACTATTAAGAAAATAACACTAATTTAAATAGGCAAATAACACAATATGTAATGATATGCATATATTATTTTAGACAAAAAACCACATCTTCTACAACTTTTATCCGGTAGTTTCACAGCACATATTTAAGACCGGGTTTTGACTAAAAAATATGCGTTTCTGGAACTTTTTTTGGCACTAGATTTACCTTGAGTTTGACATAGAAAAAAGTTTGCATGAGAAAAATAATTTGAAGGGGTGGTCATGTGCGTGCGCGCGCGAGCCTATACACATACCTACTTTATACATCTTGTTTAGGTCTAGTATGAGTGTATAGATGGTATATACTAGCGTAAATCTACTCCAGATCCTACTTTTATCCTACTTTTAAAAGTAGGATGCGCGAACCAAAAAAACCCCCTACTTTTTTTTTCAAAATTTTCCCAAAACTTTTTGCCGGGGTAAAATTTGGATTTTTATATTTTTTCAAGTAACCTACCCCGAGTAAGTTGTCAATTCAAATATTTTGTATGTTTTAATTCACCACATAAATTTGTAGCCGATACGTAATTGTCATATTACTAAATAATTCAGGAAATATAAAAAATAATAATTGCAATATATTATATACTCTTGTTTAATTACCATTATACTATTTTAATCAAGTTTGTATTTGGAATATATAATATATTATGTGCACATACACATGATGTTATTTATATAATTTATCAATATGACAATCTGTGTGTTTACATTACACTATCAAAAAATAAATGAAAAGTAAATGCATAAAATAAATACTTTCGACGGTGACTTCTCAAAATCTAACAAGAAAATGTTTTTCAAAAACCGAAAAAATATAAAGTTTTGAAGTTTATTGACTCAGGGTTCATGGAAACCGAGGGAGTTCATAAACTTTACGACATAGTGATGAGCTAGAACGAATACAAAGGCATGAACTAAAATCGAAGGTATTGTGGTCTGGCCGGTCATAAAAACATTTTTAGTACTGGTGAAATCCAAATTAACCGGTGGTAATGTAAGAAGCACACCTGGGGTTAATAAGAAGAATAAGGTCCCACATACTAAATCCATTACACCAATTAATGGTTTAGGAGTGGCATTTTCGGCTTTAGGTATTAATCCGGTAGCACGCATTACATATTTTCCTAAATAGTGATGAAGTGCGATGAATAAAACAGCATGTGTTGCGGCAGATGCATATGATACTTGAGCTTGACCTGCTGAAAGCAGCGCTCCACCCTTAAAGCTAGGTAGTGAAAACAGCATTTGTGGTGTTAAGAGGACGAACATAACAAATATTAATATGTAATCGGGGTTCATATTTGTTATATATCGGGGAGATTATTAGTTGGAAATGCTAGTTTGTGTCTGGACTGATAAGGTCAATTTATTTATTGTTTAATACATAGATTTTTATTATTTAAGCCTAGCTAGGGATTAGCCTTAATAACACTCATACCACTTACTACTACTCATACTAAAAAATATATTAGTGACTAAATGTCAGACACCACAAATAAACCTAAATGGTCGGTATATTTACTCAAGGAAGCCACAGGCCGGCAATCTGCACTCATTAGTTATTTGTCCCAAGAATGGCCGGTATGTGACATAAAATTGCGGCTATTCGATATGGATTCCATATCGGAAATCCTGGAAGAAATCAGTGAAAATGATGGTAATCGCCGGGTTATGGTAATTATCCTAGGCGAAAATGATATCCGAGATTATGGACAACGAATCCGGTCGGATATAAGTTATATTTGTCCTAGTGCCGTATTTTTGTATCCTAGCACAGAAGCTGCCCGGATTGAAACAAGTAAAATATTTTGCCGGACCGTATTGTCAGACCCAGAAGTAAAGCTAGGCAATGACTATAACCCCAAATATTGGATTCTAACAAGTGGAAGTGTCGACGGACATGATAGTTTCCCACATGAAATGAATCTGGTTGATCGGGTTATCAAATGTGATGGCCTAGCTAGAGGTAAAGGTGTATGGGTAGGTGGGCAACACTTTCAGGATAACCTGAAAGCCCGCGAAATAATTAAAAAGGCATCCGAAGAAGGTAATGTGCTAATAGAAGAAAAGCTAATAGGTCAAGAATTCAGCGTTCATACATTATGTTATAAGGACCACAAGATACATAGTCCATGCGTCCGGGATTTCAAGCGCAGGTTTTCAGGTGATTCAGGGCCAAATACCGGTGGTATGGGAACTATTAGTTATGCAGACGGTTTAATGCCTTTTCTGACATCGACAGAATACCGGGAATGTTGCCAATTAAATGAACGGATAGCAGCTAAGCTAGGTTTCACCGGTGTGCTATATGGTTCGTTTATGAAACTGTCTGATTCTACTACCGGATCTGGTACCATTAAGGTAATTGAATATAATTGCCGTGCTGGGGATAGTGAATTGATTAACTTACTAATGCTAGTAGAACCCTCCGGAAGTCCATTTGAGATACCCAGCTTTGCTGCCCGTGCATCATTGTGCACATATATAGTTGATAAAGATTATTCAGTAGCTGGCACAAGAAATTCGGTATCTGAAAAATATATATCAGTAGATGCAGTAGGTTGCTTAGCTAGGAATGGATTTTTCCCGGCTGCAATTGATATGACAGCTGATGAATTTGTGCGAGTGGATACACAATTTGCGAGTTGCCGGGTAACTGGATTATGCGCGGTCGGCAGGCATAAATTCAGTTATAACAGACCGGGTCGGCTTATGGCAGTAGGTGTTACTGGCACAGATATTGATGAGTTAATTGATATTCATGCAGGACTTTGTCAAAGGGTTAATGGCGATAGTTTAGACTGGCGTCGGGATATTCCTGAATTTCTGCGTGACAATGAATCAACACCAATTAGTAGTGTAAGCACTACTCCACGGTTTTCACATCCTAGCATTACTTTTCATGACGAACCAGTTGGGCGAAAATCGGATGAAGGATATTTGGCACATCTAGATAATTATAACGGAATTATGGATGGTGTGAAACGTGCCATTGATAGCGCAAATCGCGAAATTGCTGCTAGTAGTGGCGGCCGGCTGGAACTCACAGGTGAAATAGGTGATTTCGCAAATAGTGTTAGATATATGTTTGCGGGTGGTGACACTGGTTCAGGAATGACACTGATTTGTTCGGTGGACGGTGCAGGGACTAAAACTAAATTTATGAGCGGCCACCCTGACCGATTCCGTGTGCTAGGACATGACGTTATCATTCATAATATAAATGATATGCTTTGTAATGGCGGTACACCTGTTGCTTTCCTAGATTACTATGGTTGTGACCGGCTCAATCCAGAAGAATTCTCGGAGTATATCCAAGGTATACTAGAAGTTTGCCGCAGCGAGGGAATACCACTAATCGGCGGGGAAACTGCTGAAATGCGTGGTATCTATCAACCTGGTGAATGCGAAGTTATGGGTATCCTATTAGGTGTGGTACTGAATGGGACCCGGAATGGCGATGGTGGACATCGATGTCGAGATGTTGGGAATGGCACACTTATTTATGGAATCAAATCCCACGGCGCACATACTAATGGATTTACCAAACTAAGGGAAATCTGCGACCGGAACCCGATGCCAACTGAAGTTTATGAATATTTCTGCCGGCCGCATAGGAATTACCGCCCGGTGTTTGAAGCCCTAGCCCGCGCCGGTATTCACCCAGTTGCCAAAGCACATATAACTGGTGGCGGATTTACTGATAATTTAATGCGAGTTGTAGCACCTGAAATGCAACAAGTCTTGAAACCGGTATTGGAACCGTGGGAACTCAGCAGGGAATGGGGCTGGGTATTCAAGAATAGCGGTATGTCTTGGTCGGAATTCACCCGGGTATTTAATGCCGGATTTGGTATGTGTTTTATGATGAATGAACCTATTAACCGCGACCAATTACCAGATGACCTAGCCGGCGAAATCCAACTACTAGGTGCATTCATGGATTAGCCGCCAAACTTTTTCAAATTTAAACATTTTCTAGCGATTTATTTTTAATACTACTTCAAATACTACTTCAAATACTAATTAAACTACTACCTAAATATGACTACTGAAAATACCACTACTAAAAAAATGAACCTAGCTGTGTTTAGTAGCGGCGCAGGAACAACCTCTCTATTCATTGCCAGGATATTGGGCAACCGTTTCCTATCACCGCTATGTGAGAAAATCAATAAGCCAGTATTCTTCGTAGAGAATAACCAGAATTTTAATGATTTGGCCGGGAAACTCACTCCCGAATTTGAGGTCGTCCCAACTGAAGTTCCTGGGAATGAATACTCGCCGGTAATTGCTAACCTAGATAAACACCAAATCAATCTAGTATTCTTGGCTGGGTGGATGCATATTTGTCCTACTGAATTTCTAAAGGAGCTTGAAGTTAAGGGAATTAAAATCGTCAATCTACACCCTAGTCTACCTTATCAACTTATTGGCCGGGATATCCACCCCAAAATTTGGGCCATGTATGAAGAAGGTATGACCTCCAAGACAGGCGCAATGGTGCACTGTGTCAGTTCTGATGTGGATCGCGGAGAAGTTATTGCAACCCGGGAACTTGACCTCCGGACGTGTGCGACTTATGAGGATTACCTTGCCAAAATGCGTGGTGATGGCAATGACACCACCGGGGTGGAAAAACTAGTATGTTATGATGCACTTGTGAAGCTTGCGGATGAATTCGCGCACCGACAATCTAATGAATACTTCCAAAAACTGGATTGGGTCCTAGATATTGGCTCCGCGGATATGTCTCTGGTCCACCGTGGCAAAGTCCGTGATATCTATTCAAGCAGGCATTATCCGGATTGGCTATTCATTAATACTACCGATCGGGTTAGTGCGAATGACATTATATTAACACACGTCCCCACCAAAGGATACTATCTTAACCAAATAAACCAATTTTGGCACCAGCTCTTTAGCCTTTCGCAAATCATCAGTGGCACTCGCGGCTCAACAATGGTTGTCCGCCGGTTCCAACCTATCCCACTGGAGTTTATCATACGGAATAAACTTTGGGGTAGTATGTGGTCGGCTTACCAGGGAGGACAACGTGATTTTAACGGACTAGTACTACCCGATGGTCTAGAAAAAGGAAGTGTGTTCCCCGATGGACCTATCTTCACACCGACTACTAAGGGTAAGAAAGACCGGCCAATTACTGAAGCTGAGATCCTGAAACAAGGACTAGTTAGCCGCTCGGAACTCGCAACTATTAAATCACGGTGCCTAGAACTATTCACAGACGGGGCAGACTATCTAGAGCGACTAGGCATTGAAATGATTGACACCAAATTTGAGATGGCGTTTGATTCTCAAGGCCAAATCCATTTTATTGATGAGGTATTCACGCCTGATAGTAGCCGTTTTATCATCCATGGCCGGCAAATGGATAAAGATGCTCTCCGCAAATGGACTACTGAGAACGAACAAATGATTCTGTCGCTGCCTATTGGTTCGGACGGAACCCGTGTCGGCCTAGAACTACCACAAGAAGTAGCATCCGGACTGGCTAATAACTATCAAAGTTTTTATGAATTAATTACAATGGGTCGCACTGTTGTGGCAGATGCATCATGTAGTGTAAGTGGTGAAATGTTGCCTTCTAGGTGTGCTATCCTAATTGCCGGATCGGAAGCAGATTGGGCGCATATTTCTAAACTTCGGCAGGAATTAGCAGCGCACGGAATTCTAGCAGTAAATTACTATTCATCAGCGCATAAGAAAACACTGGCTACTATGGAGATTATTAATAAGTGGAACCTAGCTGCAAAAGTTCCAGGAGCCAAATATGTATTCATTACTTGCGCGGGGATGTCTAATGCACTAAGTGGTGTGGTCGCAGCAAATTCCCGTGGCATTCCTGTAATCGCATGTCCGCCTGCGAAAGACCTAGATGACCTCGCGACCAATATTAATTCCACTCTCCAAATGCCTAGCGCAGTTCCAGCAGCGTGTATCCTCCGTCCGGATAATGTCGCCGGATTTTGTGTTAATCTGTTTAAATGCTAGGATATTCATATTTGTTTTTATATATTTTCTAATAAAAAATAATAAACATCTGAGTTTTAAAATAATGTCGGTGACACAAAAAGTTTCTACTAGAAAGACTAGTACTCTACACGAAAACGAACAAATCTTGACCTAGAACAGAAAGCTAAAAAATCTCGAGATACCATCCACATTGAATTACCGCCTAGTATGGTATTTAAGACCATACTAACCTCTACTAGTTAAGTACCTATTTGCCACCCGAATAGGGTGGTCTTAAATTAGGTACTTAACGGTATAAGAAACCTACCTCAAGAGGTAGACACGAATTCAAGTGGAACACTATGTTCTAGGCACTCATAAACCCACCCTAAAATGGGTTTCTTAACACACGGATTATTTAATTTGATCCTCAAATTTTGGAGGTTATTTTCTACAAACCCAATAAAACTTGTGTTCCCTGATTGATTTAATAATACTTAACAATAATAATAAATATTATCACCTAATATGGAAGTCCAACCAAAATGGTATCAACCAATATATATTCCAGACTGGCATATTTATGATTGTTTCTATTCAGATATTGGCGAATTTGTAATTATAATGCCTGCTGAAATGCAACCAGCACCTAGCATACAAATTTGCCCAGGTATTAATAATTCAGTTGCATTACATCTGAATAAATGCCCACATAATCATACATATGTTTATAAATTAGATGCACAACGAGTAAATTCAATCCTAGGACAACACACCAAAAATTACCCAAATACTGTAACTATTTCAATTCAAAACGCTGATGCAAACCATAAAATAGAAATAAATATAAATAAATATCCTAGTTATGCTGGTCAATTGGTTATGTCAACATTGGTAAAACACGAAGATAATATAATCCGGACTTGGATAGATTTTCATATACGGTTGGGTGTCCAAAGATTCATCATCTACGATAATGCGGGTACATCAGAAAGTTTAGAAAGTTTGCGTAAGGTATTATTAGATTATATCCTAGACGGCGTGGTAATTCTAATTAGTTGGCCATATTCTTACCGCCTGCCAATAAGTGACATAAGCGGACAAACAACCCAACAAAACCACGCAATCCGGGCATTTAACACAGCTAGGTGGATTGGGTTAATGGATGTGGATGAATTTATAAATATACAACGACCCGATATTATTCATAATGGCGGACTGTGCCGGTTCTTAGATAGTATGACTAGTAATTATACGAAACTAGGTGCTTTACGATTGTGTAATAAATTCTTTTATAATCCAGAAAATCTACCAGTAGACAATGGACAATTCTTACAAATAACAAATTGTGCAAACAAAGTAACAAAGAAAGGCCGTGAAAAATGCTTCGTGAATCCTAGTTGTGTGTGTACATTTTCGGTACATATGATTACTAGGGGTTTACGGATGATTACTATTCCACCAAGGTTTGGGTATTTCAATCATTATTGTTATTTGAATAAACCAGACCAAAAACAAAAAACACAAAAACAAACACTCTGGCACGATTCTAGTATAACTAGGTATTTGCCCGGTTCATCACCTAATAATCAATTTGTTAATACTAATCGCATATATTGCCATCCAAATTCATCAGGTGCCGATGAAATCAATTCACAGCCTTTCTTGACATATAATCCTACTAAATGATTCTCACAGCAAAGATATAAGTATTCTTGTGATGTTTGGGTGTCTTGGATTTGTTTATTTTGCTTGATTTTTGGTAAATATTCGCGTTGCAACCATTCAATGCTAATATCAAATAATTTATTTGCATAGCCTTGATTCCTGTATTCAGGCCAAACAAATAAATCGCTCACCCAAATAGTATCTTGGACCGGTGGTGGGATAGTTAATGTTTGTAACTCTTCCGGTGTCGCTTCATTGTAAATCAAATTAATATACCCGATGATTTTGATTTTGTCGGCAACAGCTACAAATCCTTTTATATGGTCTTTTACTAATTGCTCGCGTGGGGTGTTATCAGACTGGTATGTCAGTGACATATTTAGGTCAAAAAGTGCGTGCCAAGTAGGGTATTCATCTTGATTGTGCTTAAAATAGGTATCCCACCAGATTTGATAAGTCTCTTGACACATCCATGCGATTTGCCTATTATATTCTTCACGGCCTAGTAGATTAGCTGCCTGTGCTAGGTCTAGATATTCAATTTCTTGGGGTGATGTCATACTGACTTATTATTAATAATATCATTGTAATTCCTATTATAAAATAAACAAACAAATAAAAATTGTTATTAAACATACATACTAAAAAACACTATACATACAACCTATTATACTATAAATTAACACAATAACATAAATTTAAAACTCTAATCATGACAACATCAAAGACTATTACTGGAATGATTAACAAATTGGGACCAAATGAAGTATTTGTATTCGGGTCAAATCTTGGTGGTCGACATGGAGCAGGCGCAGCCAGATTGGCATGCGAATGGGGTGCAGTTTGGGGAAATCCGGTTGGACTTCAAGGTCAGACCTATGCTATCCCAACAGTAGATGCTAATGTCCGGAAAACACTTCCACTCACTGAGATCCAGCCATATGCAACAGAATTCATTAATTTTGCTCGCTCACATCCTGAACTTATGTTTCTACTCACTGATGTGGGTTGCGGCCTAGCTGGACTCCATGCAGAAGATGTTGCACCGCTTTTCAGTGCGGCTTTAGAAGTACCAAATATCCGAATTCATCATAAGCTTATGACGGTGTTATGTCCTAGCACGAGCCCTAGCCACCCCAACTAATTACCGCCTAGTATGATTTTAAATACCATCACTAAAAAATATAACTGTTACCGCCTAGTATGGTCTTAAATACCATACTAACCTCTACTAGTCAAGTACATTATTTAAGGCCACCCGAATAGGGTGGTTATGGTCAGTGGCTTCGCCACCTTGTCTTAAATTAGGTACTTGACGGTACTCACCCCGCTCTTGCCAGTGAATGTTAGGTGCTCGCTACAAATTTAATTTTATATAATCCGGGATTTTTTGTCCTACAATACGGGCAATTTTTTTGCAGTTGTAATTGCAGTTGAAGCCATTTATTAATACACGGCGCACAAAATTGATGACCGCAACTAGTAACCATTGATGATTCCGTAAACTGACAAATCGGGCATATATCAATGATATTAACATCCATAGAATTATATTGAGTAGTAATATGAAATTGTGCCAACGCTAGATTATTTGGTTGTTCTGGGTCTAGGATTACCGAATATTTATCAGGTTCTAGTAGGCAAATTTTATATAACACAGAACGCCATCCTGGAACAGATTCATAATTCCGATTCGCATAATGGAATATATAATTACTGTGCTGGCTTACATTTCCATCAATCGGGAATAAAGCCAATAATTGTGGTAAATAATTTGGTTCGATTTTATAAACTCCATATTGTTTTGTAATTAATTCAAATACCATATCTGCATTAATCCGAGTTGCAATATTTGGAAATTCCTCAATCATCAAACAACTGAAATCTAGGTGAGTGAATAATCCACGGAAATAATTTTCATATGGAAACGCTAATCCCTGAATTTCATTAGGATATGCATTTAAGAGAAACGCGATTATATCTCGATTATACCATTTAATTGCCATTTCCCATATTTTAGGGACTAGTATCGGATGACAGGTAATAATTAAGTTTATTATCTCTGGTTGTCTTAGTACATAACTTATATTTTCAGAAAGTATGTTTACAGCAAAATCGAGCGTTGCATGTCTAGGCATACAAATATTATCCCATATCCAGCGAATAAGTGTGGTAACTAACATCTGGTTATCAAAGTTATAGTATTTTAATATCCAAGCCCTAGCTGAGGAGTAAATAACCGCCCAATCAGTTATAAAATTATCTGTCTGATTCCATAGCCATCTAAGCATAGCTAGGTTAGAACCCGGGTGTTTATTACCACAAAGTCCTATCAATGTATCACTTGGAATATGTATAACCCAATCTTTGCAATCGGTTTGTTCTGATATAACTAAGTATTCTTCCAAAAGAAGTTCCGCCATTTGCAAATTTGACGCGCCTATTGCTGTAAGTAATCGCTTCTTTGCATACATATTAAATTTCTTCGTACTGTTTACAACGGCAGTGCCTAGAGACTGGGCTAACGACCCAGTGTCTACGGTAGTGCCTAGAGACTGGGCTAACGACCCAGTGTCTACGGTATGTCTAACATCATTGAAATACTGGGTTATTACTTGCCATAACTCGGGTGTTAGGTATCCTACAGCATCAATTGTAAAATCAATATATAGTCCTAGCTCTTCATTTTTTATGTACGGTCGCCCATATTTATGGAAATATGTTTGTAAATACCATGTAAGTAATTCAACACGCTTAGCTTGCAGTTCATCACCCATTGCAGTCAATGTACCTTCAAAGTGCCAACACCTTATAATATTCTCCAATTCACTGAAATTATTTGTACGGCCTTGCGCCAGCCATTCTCCATTTGCTGGGTCAACCGATAAGATGTAATCTATGTATTGGCGATTCCCGGCAATTATTCCTGCCTTAAGTGATGGTTGTAGAATATCCTTACCTGTTTGTATATATCTAGGTGGGATTAGTTTTACAAGGATTTGCTGTGCTAGGTCCCAGTTTTCCATTGTGACAGCACTAAGATAAACGGATTTGTAATCCATTTTTTCGCGGGTATTATAAAACCTTAGATTTACAGTCCATTCTTGTAAATGTATATCATCACTTGTATTCTGGCTAAACAATAACCAATATAATATTTTATGGAAACCGTCTGTGCCGGCAGTGTCTTTGCATTGGGCTGAGAACCCAGTGTTGACGGTACACCCAATTAATTCTGTGTTGATAGGTTTATTATCTATTTTATTACCAGCAACTCTGATAACATTCCCTATAAAATATTCTAGAATTTCCGGGCTTGTAAATATTGTTTTTTCCGGTGGTTTTGAATAAATCAATGATATGAATTGATAGGTTTCAAACATCCATTTAAACTTTGCAAAACAACCTGATTTAACTGTGGCAAGTAGTGACTGGTAATTAAAAATATCCGGCGCGATAATAGTTTCATCAGGTTTAGTATATAGTATTGTATCCGAATACCATTGTAAAGTATCAATATCCGCTGCTAGTGCTAAATGATTGAATAATTGCGGCAAAACAGCTTTTGGTTTTACAAATAATTGTCGGATAGCAAGTTGATAATGTCGTGTAGTAATAAATTGAGAATATGGGCCTTTTGCCATTTTCAGAAAATTAACTATATCAATTAATTAATATTAGATTTACAGTGACATAGTATTTATAATCAATTTTTAAGGATATAATTTAAATTTAACCATAAAAATAACCACAAAATTAATTACCACCTAGTACCGTCTAGTATGGCGGTACCGTCAAGTACCGTCTAGTATGGTCTTAAATACCATACTAGGCGGTACAAGTTTAAAAAAAATTGTTTTTCCTGAAGAGTATGAATGATGTTGTATGTCTTTGCTGAACTATCTTTGCTTACCTAGCATAACTATTTTAATATTATCTGAAATGGCACAAATTGGAACAATCAAACATGTCGAATACATGACAGATGAAGAATATGACAATTATGACCCACAAGATTTCAACCGACAAGCGCAATGTCAGCTATCCGAATTTGATAAGCAAAAATACCATAACCATAAAATCCCGCATAAAACATTTGTGGATTTCAATGAATTGGTTTATGACCGTCGTGAAGAATTGCGCGACCAAGAATATATTGATATTATGGAACGCTTGGCTAGGCTCCTACCTAATGTAATCAAAGAATGTCAGTGCACTGCTGGCAGTAGACAATTTTGCAATTCTGGGATAGATGAATTCATTTATTGTAAGAATTATTCTAAATGGGTTTCTTGGATGCCCGCAATTGAATACATCAAATTCGCACAGGAACGTCCTAATTACTCGCACGCTAATTTTCAAAAATTCTTAGCAGAATATTGTAGTGCACCACTTCAATTCCAGGTGAGTATTAACCCCGCAAATATTGGTGATGGTATTGCAACAAATTACATCGCTGTAATTAAAAATATCCAAAAATTATGTTCTATTCAGGGTGTAAATATGGTTGCCCGTACTATTCTAATAATTATGTATTATAAATTTTCCCTTGAAAACATATCGCCTGATTTGGGTGATTTAACTGATAGTATTCGCCGGTTTGTGCCAGCTCTATATAAGAAATGTGACGACCTTATTTATGAATGCACGCATCCTTGTTGCGGACAAGTCCAACAAATTTTTGGATGGACTGAATGCCCTTTCCGAGTAGTTAAGAAACTGATTGAGAATAACCGGCATTTTCCCGGATTTGAAGATATTCCTGTCTAGACTTGATTTTTTAGTAATTCCAATAAAATTTTAACAAAAATTGTATATTTTTTTTTGATATCTCCAACCAACATTGAACTTTGTGTGTAAATCACAATTCTCTTCAAATAACAAACAATGGCATCATCTGTTGCAACATTTGATGTAGTTGGGTGCAAGGAGTCGGAGTGCGAGGAGTCGGAGTGCGAGGAGTCGGAGTGCGAGGAGTCGGAGTGCGAGGAGTCGGAGTGCGAGGAGTCGGAGTGCGAGGAGTCAGTGGATATGACTGATGAGTTGCCAGATGATTTGAAGGCTAAGATTGCTGATGTCGAGAATGACGTCAAGCGATTGACTGAGAAGAAGACTGAGTTGCAGGCCAAGATTTATTGCCTAGAGAAGCAACTAGCAGACATAAACGCAGCGCACACCGATTTCTCACCAATTTTGAGTGAGAATGGATACAGTAAGAGGAAGACTTCTTTTGAGGATGCTGACCGAGCATACAAGTCAGCACTAAAGAAGCTAAATGATAACCTAATGGTTGTTAACAAGCAGATTGCTGACAAGAAGACAGAGATTACCAAGAAGTTGAATGTCCGTGGCAA
>Ga0214921_10007146_pt1 | contig 14994 bp, 18 predicted proteins | sample LL1505_MetaG_FD_177992 | JGI IMG/M metagenome (GOLD analysis project Ga0214921, IMG submission 177992) | Freshwater microbial communities from Lake Lanier, Atlanta, Georgia, United States - LL-1505 | ecosystem: Environmental > Aquatic > Freshwater > Lake | place: USA: Georgia | collected... | reverse complement strand
GGTTTGTGTTAGCTTTTGAATATAGGGCACACAATTTCAATTTTTTTTATTTAAGGATTTTATATTAAAAAAATAAATATACAATTTATTTAAAAAAAACAGTGAAATGCTTTCACTCACTGATAGGAGCGGTATCATTTTCCATATCTTCTTCAAATAATTCATCATCAGGTTCCGGTCTTAAACTTTCAATTTCTGCATCTCTCTTAGCATCAAAATACTTTCTAATCATTTCTTTGGATTTAGTAACAGATTCTTGAGCTAATGGACTACTTTTTGCCAGAACTTCAAGATATTTTAGATCAGATTCAAGATTAGCTAATAATCTTGCAGTCTTATTTTTTGATGCAATCAATTCTAGATAAGTTTTAGCTAATAAACTTTGATGTCTTAATACTTCTAAAGGACTATCATTTTTCTTAAGCGCAAGTAAATTTTTGTCAATATTTTGACGAGCATGCTTAGAAATAATAAATGGATTTAAAGGTTTAAAAGATTTTTGTTCTTGTTGGTCAGCCATTAGAATATATTAAAATAAAAAAATTCAATTTTGATATTTAATAATATTTATTATATGATTTGGCAAGTTTTAAACAATCTTCAACTGAATTATATTGTTTTTTCTCAGTGTATTCTAAAAATGGTGCTTCCCAAATAGTATTGGCAATTAAACAACCATGTACTTGAAATAAACATTGCCAACGATTTTTTGCAATTAAATATTTATTATACATACTATCTTTAATTTCATCTGAAATATTGGGATTATATCTTACAGTATCGTAATTAAAAATCGCTATTTTAAATTCTTTTGCAAGAATATCATGAATGTTTTGAATAGTCAATGACATAATTAATAAGTTTTGGTTATTCAAGGAATATTGAATATAGATATTTATTAAAAAAAATCAATTTTCAAACTTGTTAAATAATGGCTGTAGTAAAATTTAAGAATTGATTTTTTATTTATAATATTAAAAAATTTTACATTTACCCAATTAAATGACAAATCAGCCTGAACAAAACAAAAAAATCGTTATTGATTTAACAATCAGATAATGATATGATTCAATTAGCCCAGAAATGTATGATTTGTAGAAAATATTTATTACAATCTCAAATAGTTATTCAAGATCCTAAATATAAAAATTGTTATTCACATGAAAAATGTGTAAATGATTATTTAAGAAAGAAAGCTAAAACTTCAACAACTATACCTTAATTTCATTTTCTACTTTTTTTATTAATGAATACATTGAACCATTATTTAAAATAACAGAATTTTGACCAAAATTAATCGGAATAAGATCAATATATTGAAGTTTTTTTGATTTCATAGATTTTAATCCAAATTTTGCAAGAATATCATTTGTATCATCTTCCCAATTTTTCTTTTCGCTTATACTATAATGCATTTTATCATGTTCACAAGCGTTTATAATTTCATGATTTGATATAATATATTTTTTAGGATCTTTTAATAATTTCTCAATATCCTGAGTTCTTACCAAATGAGGTGAAACAAATCCTCTTAATTGTTTTAATACATTTATAATTCTACGTTCTTCAGGTGCTACAGTTGCCTCTTTATTACGTTGAATTACATTTTTAATTATTTTATTGATTGTTGGTATAATAATTATTAACTTGGTACTAGGTCTTAATGTTTTTGGCAAAATATCATAAATATAATTATCAATATCATCAATAAACCAAGGCATGCTTTGTTTAGTTGCTTGTTTAGCTTCTTTAATCATTAATTGTCGAATTAATATGCCAATTTCATCATTTGTAAATTGTGTTGATTTATTCATAGAAACTACCGTATTAATTGGTCGTCCATTAGATGTTACACCATCTAATGATATTCTTTCACCTTTATATTTTTCAGCTAAGTAATTTGCAACAGATGTTCTTCCTGACGAACTTGGACCAAGAATAACAGCATTATAAATTTTATGCTTTATTTTTTCATCCGAACTCATATTCAGTCTAATATTGATATCTGTAATTATAAACTAAAAATTAAAAAAAGAAAATAATAATCTATATATAAACCATGTTAAAACCAGGAGATCATATTTATATATATCGCTATTCTCCGATATTGTATACACATCATGGAATAGTAATAGAATCTAATAAGAAATCAATATTAGTTGCACATCCTATTAAATCTGGTAGTTATGCAACATTTATGATAACAGATTTAAATGTTTTTATTGGTGATTTAAGATATTGTACACCTTTTGATATTTATGATATTACTAATTTTAATGCGTTTCAAGAATTAAAAACTGTAATTGCTCAAAATCCATTACATCTTATTCATATTAAAAAACATAAAAATATGTTACCTCGAAATATGATAGTAGAAAATGCGTTAAATTTTGTTAGAAGTAAAAAAGAATATTGTTTATTTACGAATAATTGTGAAATTTTTGCCGAATATTGTTGTACTGGAGAATCGCAAATTGTAAGTCATCAAGTAATTGATAATATAAAAAAATATGCTACAGGTAATTCAATTATCCATAACATCAATACATTTGTAATTGATAGTTTATCTGAATTCTTATTTCAATCAGACAAATAAGGTTCTGAATATTTTCTTTTTCTTTCTAAATTTCTTCTACCTTCAATAATCAAAGCTTCACCAAGACGAATTTCACATTGAATATCAGAAGGAATACCTTCTTTATCTTGAATTTTAGCTTTAACAGTTTCAATTGTATTGCTAGAATCTACATCGAGAGTAATGGTTTTGCCGGTCAATGTTTTCACAAAGATTTGCATACCAGATCCTCCTAGGAGACGAATCATATCAGACATTTTTGATTGATTTTAATAAAAATAATTCAATAAAAATAATTCAATAAAGTATGATAATGATTATAATTTCATTTTTGAAAAGTCGAAGAATGAATATTCGAGATGGAAAAAAGAATATAATTGAGAAATAAAATAAATATTAAATCTTGAACTAATCGGCAAAAAATTTATCTTTTATTGATAAATATCTAAATGAAATTTGAAAAAAACAGTTTACTTATATAATATTAATATAACTTACATTTAAATTTTAAATCTAAAATGCAAGACCTACAAACCTATCTTAGTGAAGAAGTTCAAAAGCGAACTAACTTAAAACTTTCAGAACTTAAATCTTATGAAATGAAAGGCGAACAAGCTTTATATTTAGTTGAAGATATTATGATTTTACTAGGTATAAAAGCAATCTGGCCAAAAATTAGTAATTTAATTAATGATCAAGAGAAATTTAATCGCACAATTAAAATAGATAATGTTGCACGTAATCGAACTCTAATTACAAAAAAAGGAGTGTGTAAAATTATTAGTTCTATGCGATCAAAACCTCATGAAATTATTTGTCAACATTTTGGATATCAGCCTCTTCATGATGTAACTGAATTACCAATTGAAACAGATTATGTAAAACTACATGATGAATGGATGCATGAAAATAGTTTTGAAGCCGGTCCAAATAATACATATATTAAACGTTTGCGTAATATTTTTGCATCACAAAAGATAGAAACATTTTTCAAAGTAAGTTTATCGTCTGATTGTCATGTTGTTCTTGATGTATTTTTTCCAAAATATGGTATTGTAGTACTGTTCAATAAAAAGAAAAACATTTTCGATTCTAGTAATGCTGGATTATATCTTTCAGCTCAACAAGAATTGTTAAAAAAATATGTTCAATTAAAAGATATTTTCTGGGTTCAATTTACATCATACGATACATCTAACACAACACAATTTGATGAACTTTTAAAGGATATTATTAAATATATGACACGAACATTATAAATCAATTAACTGAACATAGATAAATGAGAATTTTCTTTTTTCTCTTCTTCAGGTTCATGTTGTTTTACTTCACGAGGTCGTTTTTGAGTTTTCTTTAAAACCATGTGAACAGCTCTTGAAAATTCTTCATGAAAGAAACAATCTCGAAATTTAAATGGCTTTTCATCAGTATCAGTTGTGACTAGAAGATCTTCTAATTTACAATTAAATTGGGCACCATCAGAATGGATTGCTGAAACTAAACAAGATGATAAAGAAGTCATTAAAGTTTTTTTTTCTTCAGTATTTGTAAATATTACAGAATTAAACGAAACTCCAGTTCGTACAGAATTTGGTTTTTCACGCCTATATAAAACCATTCTGCTTAATTGCATATATACAGTATAGGTTCCTCTTTTAATTCCAAAAGTAGCATATGGTAATCTTGATGTTAATGTAGGAAATGTAGCATAATAAATTGTAATACTTCTTAAAGGGATGTAAACAATATCGTCATTATATCCAAATACAGCAACTAAATCATCAGCTTTCATTGACTGACATTCTTTTTCTTCATTATGCTGTGCTCGGGTTCGTTTTGGAGGCATATTTATTTAATAATAGTTAATTAATAATCAATCAATAGTTAATCAATAGTTAATCAATAGTTAATTAATAGTTAATTAATAATCAATTAATAGTTAATTAATAGTTAATCTTAATAATCAGTTGAAAAAAATTCAGTTTTCATATTAGTCTTAAAAAAGACCTTCTAAAAATTGGCTTTCAAACAATAATTCATTCATAAATCTATATACTCGATCTCTGGTACTTCTAAAATGTGTTGTAAAAATATCTTCATATAAAAACATAATTTCAATCAAGTGTGCGGCAGCAATAATATATAATTGATTTATTTCAGTAATTTGTTTTTTAGTTGATATACAAAATCTATTCATAAGTAATGAAATTTTACTTAAAATTAAACCTCTAACATCATTAGCTTTAATCCGTTGTAATGCATCATTCATAAAAACACTAACATATTTATCAATATCATAATTATGATTAAATTTCATCAATTCAATAGTTTCTATAAATTTTGGATTAACTTGCTCAATAAATCCGCAATCATTTATATATTCTGTTAAATCATTGTTCAAAATATGTTTATTTATTTTTTTAGCAAGATCAACAGCAGCAGGTCTCTGCTCAACTGAAGACACACATGAAATAAAAATTTCACGATAAAAATCTATATATTTTAATTTACGGTCTATATATTTATCCAATAATGAAATAATAAATGGAATAGCATCTAATGATAATAATAATTCAGTATAAATTAATTCACGATCTCTAGAATCCCATTTGGCTTTTTTTTCTAATGATTTTATTTTTTGATTATTGCTAATAAATTCTAGTAAAATTGGACTTGATTTTTGAAAACAAAAAATTGCATAATAAAGTTGTAAACCTGTTAATAAATAAAACATAACAATTCCCGCACTCCATACATCAACCTTTTCATTATATTCAAGTTTACAGTTTTTCATACCTTTACTTTCATATGTTTTAATACTTTGAAATACTTCAGGTGCACGATGTGAAGATGTTACAGTTTCTGGTGTTAGATAGTTAAAGTTTTTAATGTCATTTGTTTTAATAGAAAATCTAGCAAGACTAAAATCACATATAATCAGTTTACCTATTTGTCTATTGTTTTCATTTTGTGTAGATTTAACAAATGGTTCATATAATAAATTAGCTTCTTTTATATCTCGATGCATAATAAATTTAGAATGCATATAAGCTAAACCATTAAATAAATCTAAAAGCGCCTGTAATATATCTAAATCACATAATGGAAATTGTATTTTAAGTAGTTGTGAATATTTCTTCATTTTAATGTAAATATTAATTGGCGGTTTTATAGATGGATCTGGTGTAAAATTAAATCCTATAAATTTAGGTTGAATTATATTTTGATGTGAAAGATTCTTAAGTACAATAATTTCTCTTATCCAACCCGATTCTTGGCTTTTATTTTCTGTATAAAAAACTTTATAAACATATCCTTCACCATCATCGAAAACTTTTCCATAAACACCTGATGCAAATTCTTGTATTTTATTATCCATTTATGATTTATAGTTTTAGTTTTAATATTTGAACAGCCAAAAGATGAATCTTTTAATAATGAATAGTCAAAAGATGAATCTTTTAATAATGAATAGTCAAAAGATGAATCTTTTAATAATGAACAGCCAAAAGATGAATCTTTTAATAATTGAAATTATATCAGTTACAAATATTTATATCTATATCAATAATCTTTTATTTAACATAAAGATGGAAGATATTAAATTTCCTAAAACAGCTGAACTAAATATTATATTTGAATACTCAGAAACAGAAACCAAATTATATACTCATAATGCAAAGTTTTTACCAACTGGTAAATTATTAATTGATTCTTTTAATTTACAAGAATCAAATATTTTGAAAGGATTTGTAATCAAAATCCAAAGTCAGTTAGTTAAAAATGTAAGTATGCTAATTAATGATCAAATTGTTGAAATAGTAAAACCACTATATCTTGAAGATGAAAATAAAACATGTATGTTTGCATTCAAAACATTTAATAAATCTGGTGTTGTTCAGAATCCAAAATTATTTGATATTAACTTTGTTTGTGAGCCTAATCCACCTGAATCATTACCTGCTATAATCCAATATCATGGTATTATTGTTGATGAAAAAACTGCAGATTTTCTCGAATATAACCAATATTATTCTGTTCATCCAGTTAATATTGGTCGACTGAATGGAGAAGAAGATAATTCTAAACCTATGAGACAAGTATTAGGAATTTATTATTCACCAAATGAAAACCCAAACTACAATATTAGATTTTTGGATTTAAAAGATCTTGAAGAATTTAATAATGTCATACATCTTTCATATATGTGGAAGACACCTATCATTTATAAGTTTAACGAAAACCCAAAAAAAGAAAAACATCGTCTTATTACAGTTGAATGTAATAAAGAAATAATTCAAAAAATGAATAATGATAATTTACTAAGATATGAAAGTAAAACCGCAAATTTGTCAAGTGAAATTATAAGCAAAAGTTTTATTGTTCCAAAATCAGATCGTAATGATATTGAAGGACATTTGTTAGCTGAATATGGTTTAATTCCATATACAATTATTATTTCAACTCCTAAAACAGAAATTGATTATGATAGAATGAAAGAAATTCATGATTCACAGATGACTGTTTTGAAAAAAATATATGAAAATCAATAGATTTTCTGAGATGTGAAAAAATATATGAAAATCAATAGATTTTCTGAGATGTGAAAAAATATATGAAAATCAATAGATTTTCTGAGATGTGAAAAAATATATGAAAATCAATAGATTTTCTGAGATGTGAAAAAATATATGAAAATCAATAGATTTTCTGAGATGTGAAAATCAGATCAATAAAGTTGTGTAATTGTAAGTTTTTCAGCATGAATACGATGATTGAATTTAATTGTTTCTTGTACTACACTATTGTGAGTTACAATCAAAATCAAATGTGTTTTACCAAATCGTTTAATAATTCTATCAACCATTAAAATTGCAGTAGTATTATCAAGTCCATCGGTGATTTCATCAAGGATAATTATTTTTTTAGTAGAATCAGTAATTATTCTCGCCATGATTTCAGCAACACAAATGCGTTGAAATTCACCTTTACTAGTTTCACCTGTTGAACGATTATGAATATCAAATGTATCGGGAAGTGCTGCAAGATACACACACTCTTTAACATCAACATTTAATTCACCAAATTTGGTAATAAGATTAAAAGGACTGACATTTCGTACTTCTTCGATTGTATGATTACAAATGGTGGTTATATTTCTGATCGATGCTGTTGGTAATTGTTTCAAATCATCGCTAATCTGAAATATTCCATTCAAATCAGATGGTAAACATCCACTGAAACTATCAAGAAATGTTGATTTACCTTGTCCTGAATCTCCAGTCAAAACTACAGAACCTACATTTGGCAACTTAAGTTCATCAACTTCAAGAAATCCACCATCAAATTTGATCGATTGTTTTGGTATCATGATGCTTTGAAATCCATTGATTTGTGAGATTTTTTTTGTTTTTAATTTGCTTCTTATGTTTCTCAAATTCATAAAATCAATGTACAAACCAATGTAAAATTTACTCATATCACTAATTCGTTGTATATTTTTAAGAAAATTAATACAATTAACAATAACAAGTGGATTGTCATTACCGGAAATTAATAAATAGAGCATGCAATAAGCAATAAATCCCAAAACAGCTCCATCAATTCCAATTCTTTGGGTGATAAGTTTCACCCGATATTCACCCCATGCAATTGACATATCATAATGAACTTTCTTAAGTTGATCAATATGGTATGAATATTGTGACGGATTGTTAAGAATTTCAAATGAGTTTCGAGCTGTAAGATAACTCATACGGCTTACAATTTCATCATTTGAAAATCTTTTTGCATCAGCTTCACGAACTGCAATAATAATAATATGAATCATTACAATTGCAAATGCAAAAGCTGCGGGTATGTAATACACTAAAATCAATACTTGTGAAATAATTCTAACAGTTACAGTCAAATCAAAAGAAATTCGATATGTAAATTGCTCAAGCTTATTGACTAAATTTTTTTGTAGTCTATTAATTTTGCTTCGCTGAGCGTTGAGTTTTTGAAAGTTGAAGTCATAATTTTTCAGTGGTCTGACAAAGAACGACGTCACATGTTTATTCATCAATGATTCCATTGTTGCGATTGGAATTACTGTATTGATTGATTTGAAAATATCAGCCAAATGCATGAAAACTGCAATGAGGAATAACTTGAATGTATCATTCCCAACTCGAAGGGATGGAATTATCCAAATATTCAAAATATTATCAATTATGAAAATTGCTATTGTTTGTTTGGTGAAGTAATGAAACGCTGTATCGATCAAAATATCGATCATTGTTGTGGTTTTTGATGGTTGGAACTGGTTAAATAAGCATGTTTTTATTCAATTTTTTATACAAAAAAATCAATCTCAATAAACTAATGAATAAACCAAATTATACACAATCACTTTCCCATAATAATTTTTTATTTGCTAATGCATTTTCAATATCAATTGCTTTAGCTTTGCGCATTGCAATAACTGGCTTATTACGGATTTCATTAGTCAAATCTATAATATCATACAAACTACATGAATAGTTGTCTCGAGATTTATTAGTTGCATATTTAGATAATGATGTCAATAATTCAATAAATTGAGAATCATTTTCTAAATAAATTTCTTTAACCAGCTGATTATTTTTAACATTTCTAATTTCAGATTGTGTTAAACGAAAATTCATTGTCTCATCCTCATCGGGAGGATTATTTAAATTATAATTGTTAATATTATAATCATCATCATTCGATGGTAATAAATAAATATAGTATTTTTTAAGATATTTAGCTTTAAGATATTCAGCAAATTGTTCATCTTCAGGCATTTCAGATCGTAATTCATCAGTCAAAATTTTCTTTTCTAATCCATATATCTTCATTTGCAACGATTGAGATTCTTGAGTAAGTCTTCCAACTTCTTGTTCTTTATTATGCATAATTTCTGTTGCTCTACGAGTAATACGAGACGATGCTAATACCTCATGTTCAAGATTTTGAATACGGATTTGCAGATAATCTGTTGCTTTTTTGATTTCATCAGAAAATTGAGCCTGCATATCAGTTTGAATCTGTTTTAATTGAACAGCTCCATCATCTGATAGTTTATCCAATACCATATAAACAAACTCCCGAAAAATATCTCCTAGAATTCCTTGATTTTCAAACATAATTCTATACATACCATGCCGTGTAAGAAGGCGAATTGGTTTATTTTCATTATTATTTTCATTAGTTTTAATTTTTGCTGTAATACATTCTCGACTTGTATAATTCTTTAACACTCGATCAATATTTTTAATTTCTAATAATATTCCAATTTCATGAGCGTTATATAATGGAAATTGTTTTGTTCCATAAATTTTAAGTGCTCCAAAAAGAGGTTTTGTTTGTTGTGCAGCAAATTGAATTAAAGGACTTGCTTCTTTAACTTCTTCATAAACAACTTCAGACATTATTAGTTAATGATGTATTTTAATGTGTTATATCTTATATAAATTTAATTCAAATTTAATGTTTTTATTATTTAAATTTGAGCTTTATTAGGCATAAAAAAATAACGTCCCATCAAAAAAAGATGCAAATCTTTGAGAAAAAAACTCTTCTTGAGATTAACTCTCTTTATGAGAGTAAGAATTCATGGGAAAGCAAAATATCCCACCCAATAATGGAATTATTGCTCAGACCACCCAATAATGGAATTATTGCTCAGACCACCAACATTCGAATTAATTCACTCAAAATCAAAGAAACGATTCCCTCTCGTGAAATCTGTTCGAATTGAAATTAATGTACAACTCATTCAAGCTGCTGCATTTGGAAACATTTTCATCTGAAGATAATTATTCCTATTCTGATTCAGATAATGGATGATATATTTTCATTCATCTTCTGTTGATATAATTTATTTTTTTATATATATCAAAAATGGTAAATATTTTTATTCCACTTAGCGATCCAAAAGAAATTGCTAAAGTATTAGATGATAAAAGATTAGGTAAACAGCGTGTTGAAGCAAAACAAATTATTACAATAATATCAGGTGAAGCAAAAAGTCTTGCATGGTCTAACCATCCGGTAGTTCTTATGTGGAAAGGATATGTTTCTGAATTAAAATATTATTATGATTGTATTGTGTTAGAATGGATCAAGCGTGGTTATGTAAATAATATGCATTTATACAAAGATATAGAAAAAATTAAACAACCAAAACAAATGCCATGGTTTATGTATTGCAAATCTATTTTATTAAGTCATCAAGCAAGTTTACTTAGAAAAAATTATGCACATTATCATAAATATTTTCATTCAAAATATTTAAAAACTTTTATGAATCATTCATATATATGGGCTGTTGAATCCGAACATTATTTAACAGATGTACAAATTAAATATTTAAAAGATAATCCTAATAAAATAATTGATGTTGATGAATATGCATATGCATATATTCATAAAATGTAATCATTAGGCTTATTTATTCTATATATTCATGAAGTATAAAAAAGTTAATCTCTTGCAAGATTAATACATATACTGATATACATTGGAATTGTATTTTCAAGAACTTTATTATAAATTGTCCATTGTAATTGGGTTCTTGTAAATTGCTCAAGCAAATAATGCATTTTAATTTCAAGAACATTTTTATTTAATTGTGCAGATAATTTAAGATAACCATCATGTGTATGAAGGTCACCACATTGACATTCAGATTCATTAATAGCATAAAATACTTCATTAAATAATTTTGCTACTAGATTATTAATTTCATTAATAATTTTTTGCGATAATTTTGATAATGTTGGTTTTATGGAATTATGCATATCGAATTTTTCAAAATCGCCTTCTTTAATTTCATAAAATTGAGTAAGGTCATTTTTTGCTTGATTAATTAAACTTGTTAATAATTTATTGTATTGCTCAATTAGATTTTGGAATTGCATGGGTGGATTATTTAAATAAAAAAATCATTTTTTAATTGTTTAAATTTATGTTTAAATTTAATGATTACTATTCCTATTAACTAAAATAGTATAAAATTTACGTCGTAAAATTACTTCAGCTATCAATTGTTTTACATTCAAAATTAATTTGCTGAAATAATATCTGAAATCTTTCTTTTAATTCAGTAATGAAATTACTGATTTCTCTTCGGATAAAACAAATTTTTTTTTGTGATATGGAAAATTCTGAATATGACTAAATCCATATAATAATGTAAGAGAAATAGTTACCTCTTCATTAGGCTTAATCTTTAAATCTATGTTTTAACAAACTAATGTTTATGTCAAATATCCTTTAATAAATATTTTCATTTTTAATTTTTAAATATGAAGTATATTTATCAGATTTTGCAATATCAATAAAAAATGTCTTCAGAATTAGTTCATGAAATTGATGTTGAAAAAGAATCAACAATTCAATTATTAAAATCTAAATTATTAGCTCATCCTGCTTCGGCAGTTAATACGGCATCTGATAGTTTAGAACTGGCTACGCAATTTGCTAGTAATCTTGATGCTGATAAAAGTAATCGAGCATCTGTTGTAAGTGATGATGTACTTGTAAAAAGCAATACAGTTCCATATATTTATGCAAATGATAATATTCCGAATGCTTTTGGTGATTCTTTTGTTGAATTACCAACATCTAATTCGGAAAAATTTTATCAAATCAAACTTTTAAGTGCACCAGATAGACGAAGAACTTATATTGGAACAGAAAGAGAATCTCAAAATACTGAAGTCGTAACAGTCATGATGTTAGTTTTATTAGTTGTTATTGTAGCAATTATTTTACATCTAGTAATTCGTGAATCAGAACAAAGTATGACACCTAACGAACAAAATGTATATTTAATTATGGCACATAAAAATAATAGTGATCCTGATCTGGGACGACTGCGATATATGCCTGTCTCAGAGCAAGAAAGATGTGTTATTATGTAAAAAAATTTTTTAAAGAAGATATTTCTAATAGAATTTTGAGATGATATTATCAGCATCTCGAGTACCAGAATATTTTTCATGATTTCCATTTTTATCAATTAATATAATGCTTGGAACACCAGTAACTTTATATTGAAATGCAAGGCTTGCGCTCTTTGGATCAGCAGTATTAAATTTTTTTGCACGTTCTCCAAGAACTTTTTCTATTTTAGCCCATTCAGGCTTAAATATTTCACAGAATGGACAACCATCGCGATAAAATAGTAATACATTATTAGCTTTAGTTAGTTTAGATTGGCTTGACTTATATAAGAATAAAATTAACAAAACAATAATAAATGCAAAAATAAATATCATATTATTAGATATTTCCATATTTTTGATGGCGAATAATTATAAAATATCTTATTAAATAAAATTCTATATTTTTCATACAAAAAATAAAGTAAAATTTATTTATTAGTAATAAATTTATAGAAATAGATACTTCTATTCTTGTGTAAGATTTTTTAATACATCTTCAGGGTTATTTCCATCAGTTTCAACAACTTTCATAAATGTAACAGGATGATGTTCTGGTTCTTCTGGAATTAAATCATTTAATGGTAAAATAGTTTCAGTTAGCTGAACAATTTCATTATCAAGAACATCTCGACGTGCCGTATATTCTGCAATTTTTTTCATAATAATATTACCAGCAGGTTCAAATGCAGAAATTTCAGCTTCGACTGTTTTAATTTCATTAGCTAATCGAGTTCGTTCAGTCATTAAACGATCTTTATTTTCTTCCCATTTATCTGGACTATTATAATTCATATCGTCGGTAAGTTTACCGATTTTTACTTCTCGAGATAAATCAAATGTTTTAGTTAAATTCTCATTATCTAAAGGTATAAGTTGTCTAATAATATTCAATTTCATTTCAGTCATTTTTTTATGTTCAAGTTCAATAGCAACATTGTTTTTTCTATTTTTCTTATAAAGACGACAAGCATCATTCATACGTTCATACATCTTAATTTTAAGGTCAGAAATTTTAATATGTTCTGCATCAATAAGAATGTTAAGATCATATAATTTCATACGTTTTTCTAAAAGTTGGCATGTTAACTCATCTCTTTTCAGACGAGTTTTAAGCATGTCTTTAGTTTTTTGATTAATAATTTGCATAACATTTCCACGATTAGAACTAGCCATTTTTGTTTTATCCAATTAATAGATTTAACTCCAGTAATTATATTTAAATTAATCTAATTATTTAGATAGGAAATATTGATTTTGTAATTATTTATCTAGAATATCATTTTAGAATATTTATCTAGAATATTTATCTAGAATATCATTTTAGAATATTTATCTAGAATATTTATCTAGAATATCATTTTAGAATATTTATCTAGAATATTTATCTAGAATATCATTTTAGAATTAATTATCCTCTCTAACATTCAATGTAGCAGCTACTGGATATTGATCTCGTCGCAACTGTAATAGTTTCTTCATGTTGCAATGTTAATCCTTCATTACAAGATTCCATTTATACAAATAAAATTTATGAAATGTCACTTTCTGGTGGGCAAAATAACGTATTATTTTATACAACACAAAATGATAATATTATTTCATTTTATAGCAAAGCAGGAATAAGTTTATCATCTATTGATATGAGACTTATTGAAGATACTGGCAAACTTGTTAATTTTAATGCAAATGGACGATGGAAAATTTATTTAATTATAGAATTATTTTAATTTAATTAGTTTAGTAATTTATTCAAAAATAAATAAATTGAACTTTTAAAAGAATCAATTTTATAAACATAAATTAATTTACATAATGTCTAACGATGATAGTGATTTTAATGAAAATGATGATATTGAAGAACTAGTTAGAAAACTGGGATTAGTTGATGAAACTAATGATGAAACCAATGATTATGAACCTGATGAAGATAATCCTGGCATTCCAAAAATGTTTCTTAAAGATGTGCCGAAAGCTTCGATCGAACGGGAAGAAAGATATGAAAATGAAATTAAATCAGAGAAAACTGTTAATTCTAAACAATTTACTTTTCTAAGACTACTTTATGAAAATATTCCAGACAAAAGACGTAAACAAATGAATAAATTACTTCGTATAACAACTGGAGAAAATTTTGTTACTGCTCAAAAATCCGATATAACTTATATTGCACTTGATCCAAAATCTAATGTTGTTGGATATACAATGGTATCAAATTATAGTCCAGAAAATCATTTTAAAGTAGAAGGTCCTTATTTATATAATTTTATTACAGATACAAGTTTAAAAAAAGAAAAACGATGTGGTCACTCTTTATTAGCTTTTGTTGAAAAAGATTTAAATGAATCAGGTGCTAAACTTATTAATCTTGATGTTGAACATGGAAATGTAAGGGCGTTTAAATTTTTCATGTCAAATAAATATCGTGTAATTGGTAAATATGAAAAATTAGACTTAAAGAATATG
>Ga0214921_10007145_pt1 | contig 14995 bp, 11 predicted proteins | sample LL1505_MetaG_FD_177992 | JGI IMG/M metagenome (GOLD analysis project Ga0214921, IMG submission 177992) | Freshwater microbial communities from Lake Lanier, Atlanta, Georgia, United States - LL-1505 | ecosystem: Environmental > Aquatic > Freshwater > Lake | place: USA: Georgia | collected... | reverse complement strand
AGATTAGTGATGGCGCGCAAAGACTAGCGCAAGGTTTAGCCGCCAAATTTATGGCAGAAGATATTGACCATCATTTTGAAGCGCTCAAAAAATATGACGACCCAGAGCTATTGGGAGACGAATGGACTGCAGCAGATTTTCCTAAAAGTGATGTATGAATTATTCATTTACCGAGACAACAGATTGGATTGACTACGCATTAGGGTGTAGTCCGGATGATCCTTTGCATGCACTTCGCCGTCAGCGCGAAAAAGTCATTTCAGCTAGCCAGGGAAGTTATGGCGCTATTTTTGACCCCCATATTCTCGGAATAAGTATTGAAGAGAGATGGCTAGTGGCACATGCTGTAGCAACGCTAACAGGATGCACTGCATTAGCGGATCTATATGCGAAAAACAACAAAGTAATTGATTTAAAGACAATCAAAACGCGACAAAATATTCTGCTCGAGTATGTAGAGATATTGACACTTCGCCCCGCCGAGGGAGACAAAAAAGCCTTAAATAAACTAATCAGTAACGGTTTCAGTGTGTTAGAAATTGTCATGCTGGCCCAGTTAATTGGATTCGTTGCATATCAAGCACGAATAGTGATCGGTCTTAACGCCATATCGCACTCCTCCTCTAAACCAGCCGGTAGATTGCAATCAGAAGATTCAAGCTTCACACACCCAGCGCATCTTTCCGCTCCCAAAGAAGTTTTGCGTATACAAGGATTCACTAGCGAAACGCTTGGTTGGAAAGCGTGGCTACCTGTTCTTGACCTAAGCCAAGCCACAGAGCACCAGTTGGCAGTATTAAAGGCAAGCCACCCTAGCGCAACCGCATCCGATTACTACTTAACCTTGATACAACACCCTCATATTCTTGAAGAGCGTTCAGCCGCATTTAACGCGATCATGTATGCCCCCGGCGGTTTGAGTCGCGCTGAACGAGAACTTGCCAGTACGGTTGTATCGCGTGTCAATGGTTGTATTTATTGCGCTGCAGTTCACGCACAACGGTTTGAGCAACTTACCAAACGCAATGATGTGATCGCCCAAGTCTTTACTGATCCTGTAACAGCAGGAACCAACGACCGTGAAAAAGCTATTGTGAAAAACGCCATTGTTTTGACACAATCCCCAGAAGAATTTACTCCGCTTAATTTAGCTGTTTTCAACCCTCAAGAAGCTCAAGACTTAGTCCATGCAATCGCCCTCTTTGCTTGGGCTAATCGTTTAATGCTCAATCTTGGTGAACCGATTTTTTCGTCGTCTTAAAAATCTATTTAGGGCGAATTTTCATATTTTTCTTTCATTTGTAAAGAATGTTTGAAATTAAAAAAAATTAATGTCGAGACCTAAAAATAATTGTCATTTTTTGAGACACAAAAAGATTAAGCCAGGAGTCGACCAGCATCTACAGGTAAGACGATTCCTGTACTAGATGGCAGATAAACCGCAGCAGCAATCACTGCTGATGCAATATCTTCAGGAGGCACCATTCTTTTAAGAGGCGTAATGCGCAAATAGTTTTCGATCCAGGCAGGGTCAAAATTCTCTGTGAAGTCTGTTTTTACTAAGCCGGGAGCTATTGATATAACTCGAATTTCCGGGGCAAGCGCACGTGCCATCGACTTCGTCATGGTGTCTAGTGCCGCTTTCGATGCACAGTAAGCTATGTTGCTGCCTAGTCCAAGGGTGGCCGAAATGGATGAAATATTGATCACAAGGCCATCTTGATTCTGGGCTAGCAGAGATCTTAGAGCCCTTAAGGTCGCAAAGGCACCGCGAACATTAGTGCTCATCACCTCGTCAAACAAGCTGTCATCAAGTGCATCCAGGTCGGAGTGTGCAACAAAACGTGTTGTGCCATGGCAATTGACCAAAATATCACAGCGTCCGTACAACTCTGCGATTTGGGCACTCACCGCGGCTAATGCCTTGGTATCGGTTACAGGGACCCGTAGCGCTACGTGGGAGCTATCTGATTTTTCAAGTGTTTGAACTAATAATTGTGCTGCCTCTTTAGATCGGTTGTAACCAACGACCACTAATGCTCCTTCACGAGCCAGAGTTGTGCAAATAGCGGTTCCGATGCCACCGGCCCCACCCGTCACCAGTGCAACCTTACCTTGCAATAGTCTCATGAGAAAAAATCATAATTTTTTAATTTTTAAGCTCAATGTCAACAAGCAATTCATCATCAAATCGTGCAATTTCATTTTCAATTAATCGACCACAACCTGGACAAAAAAACTGTCGAAATACAGGCTCATCATCAATATAACGAAGGTAGCCGCCCACATGCGGGTTTGATGCTGTTATCGGTAAAGTCTGCATAGCACAACCGTGTTTATAGTTTTCTTTAACTGAACCTAAGTCGGTTGCACAGCTCACACAACTCCAGCGCTTACGCTCATTGGGTGGCGCTTCACTATCTAGGCGAACACACAAATTTGCAGTTGGTTGTTGCAATTTTTTACCGCTAATTTGTCTCAAGGCAGGGGCATTTTCGCCACGCGGGTGTTTCATACGTTCTTGATGAAGTTGACTACGCAAGGCTTGCGTTGCATTAACGTCAAAGGTGCCATCATTAGCCATAACAACACCATAAATCTGCTTAGCCGCCTGTATAGAAACTGCCATATTTTCAGTGACATCAAATGCAACCAAAACTGGGTCACGTTCAAGTGGATCGCCAAAACCACCCGCACCAGTCCAAAGCACGGAATAAACATCGCTTGCTTTTTGATTAAAGTTTTGCTGTCGCAGTCCAAGTATTTCTTCGCGTCCTCCAACTTCAGCGATGTCTGCTGGTAGAGTGCTTTTGTTAAACATCTCCCCAATGTTGCTCTCGCGTTGAAATTTATAAACGTTGACAGCCCCCGGATAGCCACCCATCATTCCCGTAGAAGTTGGAATCGCATTACCGGACGACAAAGTATCGTGCGTAATATTTTCAGTACCGTGGGGAATAAAACAAGACTCTGCTGACATTCCACCACGAAATTGCCCTGCACCACCAGAATCAATCACTTCTTTGCGATAGAGAAACAGCAACGGGAAGGTCTGCTCTGTGTGCTCAATATTAGGAAGCTTGCAAATAGGTGTACGTGATTGCCCGCCAGTTGAAATGCCGTCTCCATCTGAAAAAGCACCGATTGCGCCTCCAATTGGATCTACAAGCAAATAGCCGAATGGGTCTCCCCACTGATCGGTACCTCTGAAGATAGTAGCCGGCCACTGACTGGTACCGCCAATACACATAATATCTTCACGCATTTTTGTATCACTAAATATCATCTTGCTCAATACGTTATAAGTTGGGTAAAGAGAAATCTCCATAGCTTGTACCGGCGCAGTTGATACAGAGGCTGGGAAATTTGCGCAATTCATAGTTCCGGGCGTAGCATCAAAACTAACATGCCGCAGCGCACCACCTATTGCAAAGTATTGATCCCAACAAAGTAATTGATTGAGTGCCACCATAATAGAACCACGCCAACCGGAATAGGTGGCATTCATTGCGCCGTCTTGCTCCGCTGTTCCCTCGTTGCGAAAAATTAAATGGTGTCCTTTTTTCTCAAGACTCAACATCACGCGATGTGAACGTCTATCGCCTGGGCGACAACATTCAACATAGGTTCTATCGCGCCATTTGCCATCAGGCAAACGCTTCATTTTTTCTTTAAAAGCGAGTTCACCATCGTTAAGAATTTTGCGCATCACAGCTTTTACAACATCTGCGCCGTATCGCTTAAGAAGCGCTTCAACACGGGCCTTGGCGGTATTGTTACCAGCTAATTGCGCTCTAAAGTCCAACGCTACAGCTTCAGGCTTTCGTGAAGCGCGCAGATAAAGTTCTTCAATATCACGGCGAATTTCACCATTTTCAATAATTTTCACTGGAGGTAACAAGATACCTTCTTCGTAAGCACTTTCAGCGGCCAAACAAAAACTTGATGGGGTAATGCCACCAATATCATATTGATGCAAGCAATTAGTAACCCAGCAAAACAGTTCACCTTCGTGAAAAACTGGGCAGATAAGCATCACATCTTGCTGATGGGCAGCACCAACCCAAGGATCATTAGCTAAAAACATGTCCCCGTCTTTAATCCCTGGATTGTCGGATCGATTCTCTAAAATCCATTTAACTTGAGTATCTGTTACGCCTGACATGTATTGCATGTAGGGGCCAAAGAATACAAATTCGCCATCTTCAGAAAGAATAGATGGATTCAAATCCAAGGCGTACATAGCAACTGGAGATCCAGACAATCGCTGAATGGTTGCACCATGCTCTTCATTGATATTCCAAAGACTATGACGGACCACCTCGTAAGTAATTGGGTCTATCTTGCTACTAGCTTTGCGATGCAACTTAAGCTTAGGCGAGATGTTGAGTTTTTCAGGTGGAATATATCCACCCTTAATTGCATCAAAGCCATGATGATGGGAAGTTTTACTTTTAATCATGATGTTCAGCTTCCAAAATGTAGTTCAAAGTTACCCAGAGCATCAACATGGAGGACCTGTTTAGGTTGGACAACTATGTTGGTATCAGTTGTTTCAACTACCGCAGGGCCATTTACTTGCTGCCCAAAACTGAGTTGCGATCCGTCATAGATTGGTGTCTTCGTTGCTTTACCTAAGTCACTCCAATAGACCGATCGAAATCCAGTGCGAGCAGAAGCGGAGACGCTTGGTTTTCGACGTGTTTTTCGAAGCAATTTAAGCGCTGGAGTGGCACTGCGCGCTCGCAACCGGAAAGTTACCATCTCCAACTTAGCGCTACTGTATGAAGAGCCCTTACCGTAAATGGATTCATAGCGTTGGTAAAAGGCTTGGGTCAGTTGTTCCAGACTAGTCTGATTAAGTCGAGATGATCGTTGAAAAAAAGATGCAGGCAATTCAACTTCAACTTCGTTAATCTGCCCTCGGTGACGCATATCAATTGAAAAACTCAGCTCAACAGAAGATGACTTAACACCATCGCTTTTCATCTGCGCCATCGCTTTGGTAGATAAATCTGAAAGTACGCTATTGACTCTAGCAAGATCAAAATCTGAGCTTTGAATTTCAACTTGCTCGTGTACATGCAATATATCTGCTGTAGCTGCACCAAATGCACACCAAGTTGAGGCAATTCGATTTAATGGAATCAAAACCTTTCTAACACCAAGCTCTCTAGCAAAAACACCGGCATGAACAGGGCCCGCGCCTCCAAAAGCAAAAACAGTAAAGTCTCGCGGATCCAACCCTTTTTCTACTGTTGTCTTTCTAATAATGTCCGCCATTTTAAATTCTGCAATCTTTGCGATTCCAGCCGCTGTTTCCATCAAACTTAAACCAATTTCAACGGCAACTTTTCCAACTGCTTGCAATGATTTTTCGCGGTCCAATTTAATTCGGCCACCCAAAAAATTATTTGGGTCTATGTAGCCAAGTACAACATCAGCGTCTGTCACTGTTGGTGACGTATTACCCTTGCCATAACATGCCGGACCAGGGTCGGCACCCGCGGACTCAGGCCCTACCCTCAATGTATGGGTTACTGCGTCAACCCGAGCAAGGGAGCCGCCACCCGAACCGATAGCTTGAATGTCTACCTTGGGAATGAAATATTCATATTGAGCGACGTTTGCTATTGAGTTGTAGGCTGGACGGCCACCTGCAATGATGCCTACATCAAAACTTGTTCCACCCATATCTGTCGTGATGATATCTGAGCAACCAATCAATTGACCTAAATATTGCGAAGCTGTTACACCAGACACTGGGCCTGAATCTAAAGTCAGTAAGGGAGCCTCAATCGCGCGATCCACCGAAATAGAACCGCCCCCACACGAAGTGATTTGCAAAGGATGTTTGTAACCTGTCTTTTTCAGTTGTTCAACCAACTGGCGTAAATAATTAGAAGTGACAGGGCCAATATAAGCATTTAGCGCTGTGGCCGTTAACCTTTCATACTCCCCCCATTTGGGAGCAAGTTCAACCGAACAGCTAACAAATAACTTCGGCGCACGTTTTCGAATAATTTCCTTAATTCTCAGCTCATGTTCAGGGTGCTTAAATGACCACAACAAACATACTGCAAAGGATTCCACACCCAATAACAACAATTCATCGACACAACGCTCTACTTCTTTTTCGTTCAATTGAACAATGACATCACCCATGCAATCAACCCGCTCGGAAACACCTCTGATGTATCGTTTGGGCACAATCGGAATTGGCTTTTGACTTTCTGGAAAATGTACGAGTTGATTCAGATGACGTGAATCAATTCCACGTGAACCACGCATGATGTGAATGATGTCTTCATGGCCCTTTGTAGTGATCAACCCTACGCGGGAGCCGCGGCGCTGGATTAAGGTATTGGTGCCGACCGTAGTGCCGTGGGTAAGCACTTTAATTCGAGCGCAAAATTGGTCTAATGGTAGGCCAATGCGTTCAGCTGCAGCAGCCATAGAATTGAGCATTCCTTGGGCGAAATGAGGAGGCGTAGACGGCGACTTTGCAGCGATCAAATCACCCTTTTCAGTGATGACTACACAGTCCGTGAAAGTCCCGCCAATATCTACTCCAACTTGGAAACTTTCCATCATTGAACCTCCGAAATATTAAAAAAACAGCAAACTCAATCAATTGATAGGGCTTGCTTTGTGTCACTTCATTCTGTAGTACTTACTCGTAAACTACAAATGACTTTTTGTCATGAGTCATATGCAAAAAAGTAATGGGCAAATTTTGTGGAAAACTTATTGACCAGATTTTTTAAAGATACTGAGCGCCAAGCCATTTGCCTGCTTCTATTTGTTTACGACAAATTTGCGTTAGGTTTTTATAAAACTTGTGCCCAGCAAGCGATAAGTTCTGATCGCGCGGAGTGATTAATGTCCATGTAACAAATAAATCTTTAACGGGTGAAATAGTTACTCTTTTATCCTCGTAAGCCAAAGCAATCGCACTATAGGGTAAGACCGTGCACCCCTGCCCTTGTGCGACCAGCTCTAATAACATTCGCGAAGAGTTTGTTTCCATAATTGGCTTTGATTTTTGAGTCGATTTTTGCATTGCCGTGTCAACTATTTTCCGAATGGCATTCGGCTCAGTAGTCAATACAAGGCGGCGATCTGATAGCGCCTCAGCTGAAACGGCCCGATCGGATCGAAGCCCTTCTTTGAAAGATCCCACAAAGAAAAGTTGCTCTACCAAAACTGGCCTGCTGATCAACAAACCAAGAGGTTCTGCGTCAGAAACCAAGGCGGTATGTAGGCGTCCCGTCAACACTGCTTCGTGTAACCAAGTACTTATTCCTTCATGTAAGGTAAGCTTGACTTCAGGGTAAGAAGTGCAATATTCATAGACAAGCGGGACGCTTACAAGGTCAAAAAGTGAGGGGGGTAATCCTATTCGTAACTCACCTTTTGGTTCATTTGCATAATGCCCTAATTCCTCCTCTAATTGACTGACTTGCTTGATGATTCCGTAAGAGCGATCTAAAAGCGTCTGACCTGCAGGCGTCAACTTCACACCTTTGTCAGAACGCACAAACAATAGTACGCCCAAGTCTTTTTCTAAAGACTGCATTTGCCGAGAAAGGAGTGACTGTGAGACATGCAAAACGCTTGCTGCTCGGGACATACTTCTTAACTCAGCAATGTTTTGGAATAAGCTTAGCTGTTTCAAATTCAAAACGAATCACCTATATAAACAAAACTCACTATTTTTTTCATAAATCTATTTTCGAAATTGGTAGATTCCCTATAAATCAACCCAGTTAATTGGCATTAGCTTTCGGTAAGGGTTTACCTGTTTACTTTTCAAGTCTAGCGGGTTAAGCTGAATTGTTGTTAATTACATAGGAGTACGAAATGCAATTTCAGGTACATAAACGCATCATTCTGATTGTAGGATTCTTATTAATAGCCGTCTCCTCCCATGCCCAGCAGATCATTAAGCTGACTGCGGCAACCGGCCATCCCACCGTCTTGTTATGGGTTAAAACTCTAGATGAAGTATTTATTCCAGAACTTGACAAGCGCTTAGCTGTTGATGGTCGTTACCGTATTGAATGGACCAAAGCTTGGGGCGGGACCTTGCTCAAATTAGGTAGCGAATCAAAGGGCTATGCCGACGGTGTAGCCGATTTAGGGCTCACACTCACAGTTTTTGAAGCACCTAAATTTCCTTTGCACAATGTGAGTTACTTCACGCCATTTGGTACTACAGATATTGCACTTGTTGATCAAACGGTAGCTGACTTACAAAGTCAAATCCCAGCTATGAATGATATTTGGGCGCGCAATAATTTAGTCTATTTGGGTGGGATAGCGTTAGAGAACTATCAAATCTTCACCAAATTCCCACTCAGCCGAATTGAAGATCTTCAGGGTAAAAAAATTAGCGCTCCTGGTCCAGCAGCTAACTGGGTCAAGGGAACTGGGGCTGTTCCTGTTTCTGGCAATCTCAATACATACTATGAAGATCTCAAATCCGGCGTATCTGATGGCGTGGTAGTCTTTGGGACCGCAGCTAATGCAATTAAATTGCATGAAGTTGCGCCTTATCTAACGCGTGTAAATTTTGGTGCGATGTTTTGTGGTGGTATCACAGTGAACAAACGTCGCTTTGAAAAATTACCGGAAGAGGTTCAAAAAGCTATGCGCGAGGCAGCTAAGGTTTATAGCAGTTCTTATGCAAAAGCACAAAATGAAGCAACAGTTACCTCATTAAAGAGCATGGTCGCTGCAGGCCTCAAAGTGTCAGATTTTTCAGAACCTGAGCGTAAACGCTGGGCCGATTCACTGTCCCCTGTTGCGAAGACTTGGGCTGATGAACTGGAAGAAAAAGGAATGCCTGCTAGAAAAGTTCTCAATGGCTATATGGAAGCTATGAACAAATCTAATGCAAAAATTCCTCGAGATTGGTCGAAATGATTTCGGACTCCAAAGACGATTCAGGGAATCTGACAGTCCCAGACTCTTACCGACAATCACTGCCATTGGGCATGCATTACTTGATTAAAGCAATGAATGCCTTAGGCACGCTTTGGATTTTTGCTTTAGTTGTATTACTCAATACGGATGTTCTTGGTCGCAATTTTTTTGGACAACCCTTACTGGGCGTGCCTGAAATTCTTTCCATATCGATAGTTGGAATTGTGTTTTTACAATTAGCTGAATGTTTAAATAGTGGAAAACTAACCCGCTCAGAGGTACTCATGACTCGCATGGAGAGATGGACCCCTGGTGGTGCAAGTTTTGCGCAAGCCTTATCTCATGCTGCTGGACTTTTGCTTATATTGGCAATCATTGAGCCCGCTTACTTTAATTTTGTAGAGTCCTACGAAATGGGTGAATACATTGGCGCGCTCGGTACATTTCGCAGCCCAATGTGGCCCATTAAATTTATTGTTGTTTTTGGTTTAGCCATAACAGCAATCTGCTTATTGATGTTGGTTTTTAAAGATATAAAGTCGGGGCTTTCTCGCCGAAAAGTGACCAAATAACAAATATGACTAATGACATTATCGCGTTAATCTCAATTGCAATACTGATACTGCTGGTCTATGGCGGTATGCATGTAGCTTTTGCACTTGGAGCGGTTAGTTTTATAGGTGTCTGGCTTATACGAAACGATATAACCATCGCATCAAATATGCTGGCTCAGGCATGTACAGATGCCATTGCTAGCCACGTTTTTGGTGTAGTCCCTTTGTTCGTTCTAACAGGTTTTATTGTTGCTCATTCCGATATTGGCAAAGATGCGTTCGAAATTGCAAATCAACTTTTTAGACGCGTACTTGGTGGACTTGGAATCGCTACTGTTTTTGCTAATGCAATTTTTGCAGCAATCACAGGAATCTCGATTGCATCAGCTGCAGTATTCACTCGTGTTGCTGTACCGCAGATGCTTCACTTTGGATACACTCCAAAATTTGCAGTGGGTGTAGTCACTGGCTCTTCAGTTTTAGGCATGCTCATACCTCCAAGCCTTTTAATGATTCTTTACGCATTTCTGGCAAATCAATCGGTGGGAGTGATGTTTGCAGCTGGAGTTGTACCAGGCCTTCTTCTGGCATTTTCTTTTTCAATGCTTGTTTTCTGCATGTCCTATTTTTTTCCAAAATCAGTATTTATAGATGGAAAACCCAGAGAGCTGGCTTTTGATCAGTTGTTACCGCTCAGTCAGTTGATCATGAAGACGATTCCGGTAGTAATTCTCATCGGTGGCGTATTAGGTGGCATGTATTTAGGCTGGCTCACATCTTCTGAAGCAGGCGCTGTAGGTGCTTTAATTGCATTGATCACTGGAATTATCAAGGGCAAGATCAACTTAAAAATATTCTGGACTATCCTGACAGAAACTGGACATGTCACCGTATCTGTTAGTTTTTTAATTATTTGTGCCAATATTTACTCACGTATGCTGGCATTGAGCGGAGCTCCGCAAGCTCTTGTTGAGTGGATTTCTTTGTTAGGACTGGGCGTCGTAGGCTTTATGCTTCTTTATTCATTGATCATATTATTTTTAGGCACCATCATTGACTCGGCCTCAATCATGTTAATTGTCTTGCCGCTTACGCTGCCAGTAGCAGAGCAACTTCAACTTAATTTAGTTTGGTTCGGCGTAATTACTGTCGTAGCTGTTGAGATAGGATTGCTTACACCACCCTTTGGAATGAGTGCTTTTACAGTTAAGGCGACATTACCAAGAGAGTACGCAATTTCGCTTCAAGATATTTTCCGAGGCACCATGCCTTTTACTATTTGCATGGTATTTATTTTGCTAGTTCTTATTGTTTTCCCAAATTTGGCTTTGCTTTACTAAGAACTCAATTATTTAGACCAATACAACATGGATAACCTAATTACTGGCGACTGAAAACTAGTAATTACCGAGGCCATTTAGGGTAACCCTTAAAAAAATGAATTGAACCAAGTACTATGCAGTGAGTCAAGATCACAACATTGTCCTATTCACTAAATAGCATACGAGTTATATGCGGCCATGTTGTCACAAAGATATACATAAACCTTTATTCAGCGTCTATCCGAATCTCGTTTATGGAAGATTAATAAATTTATGAAATTCTATGAATATAGTTATTTAGCAACGCGAAAAGTTTCATTCGAAAAATATTCTTAACTATGCTACCTGTTGTATAACTATAGCTATTACATAGTTTATTGATAGCCACTTTGCTCTCTTCTATAAACTCACAAAATTTGCATAGACCGATGCTAAGCATTTTGTTCATGTTAATTGCTGGCTCTTTGTTTCCATTGATGAACGGAATAGCTAAATTACTATCAATCAATTATTTTTTTGAGCAGGTCGTTTGGGCTCGATTTCTATCACATCTGCTTTTGGTTTTAATATTTCTTATGCCAAAGTATGGCTTAAAAATAGTTACGACACGCTTACCGAGCGTGCAAATTTTGATGTCTTGTTTGATCTTGACGTCTACATTTTTGTTCGTTGTAGGCATTAAATATATTTCAGTAGTACAAGCTTCATCAATTACTTTTACAGCACCATTAATTGTTGTTTTAATAGCTAACCGAATACTTGGAGAGCAGGTAACTCGATCAAGAATAATTGCAGTAAGTCTTGGTTTTTTCGGAGTTCTTATAGTCATTAGACCTGGAACAGAGTTATTTCATTGGGCATCACTTTTGATTTTAGTTAGCGCCACTTTTTTTGCTTTGTATCAAATACTATTAAGGCGAGTTGCTGGTATTGACCCTCCTGAAACTTCCGTTATTTACTCTGCCTTAGTAGGCTCAGTCGTGATGTCTTTAGTTTTACCTTTTTCTTGGAAAACACCAGAGTCATTTGTTGATACGGCTTTATTTTGTAGTTTAGGGGCCTTGGGTGGTTTCGGACACTACTGCATAGCTCGCGCCATGACTTACGCTCCTGCTAACTTTGTTTCACCATTTAATTATTGGCAGATGATTGGATCAGTATTTGTCGGCTACTGGTTATTCAACGAATTTCCAGACGCTTTTACATGGGTAGGTTCATTTTTAATTATTGCAGCTGGAATTTATGTAAGTGTAAAAGCAGAAAAATAAATACATTAAGATAAATTTCCTTCTTTATCTCCAATGCACCATTGGTAAACCTGCCACTGGAGATCTAAAGAACGGGATAGTTGTTCCACGCAAGCTACCAATATAAACAGTTTGTAGATCTGGACCACCAAAAGTAACGCTTGCCATCCATGGTGCAACAGTCCCATGAGCTCTACTCATGTCTTCGGTACTAGACTGTCCACTTGCTATTTTTTCTAACAAAATTCGACTTGCCTCAGGCTCGCCATCATCCAAAAGCAACAACTTATCGCCTTGAGGAGTCAGTGCAATCAATTGATCCACCATTACTAACGTACACCAAAGATTTCCAAAGCTATCAAAAGCAATACCGTCTGGATAACCACCTAAATGGCTTGGACCAAAAATCTCACGCTCACCTAACGTAACGCCTTCTTCAGACTCAAGCAAACGCATACGGGAAATATGGGGCCCAGTAGTCTCAACTATGTACATCCACTCTTCTTGTGCGTCCAATCGTATCTCGTTGGTGAAGTAAAAATTATCAGCAACTACTCGAATGCCACGCTCGTCTACTACTACTATGTAGCCGTCGCAAACTCGACTACTAGCTGCTAGAGTCCAGGGGTTAACACGTGTAGAAATGGTTAGCCATATGCGGTTTTTACTATCTCGCAAAACAAAGTTAACCTTACCTATGGGTTGGCCATCAATTCGGTCATAAAGGGTGCGAGTGTTTCCTTGGCGATCCATGATCTCCAATACATCTGTGCCAAAATTTGCGATAAGTATCTGACTGTCAGAAGAAAAAGCCATTCCATTAGGAAGAGTTCCTACAGTGAACTTTGACTCAAAAGTTTCAGTGCTAGATACGATTGCGCTTTCAAAGATGCTATTGGCTTTCTGACCGATAAATGCCTGAGTTCCATCAGAATTAATTCGAGTCACACCACCGCGTGCATCTGCCACCCACAAAGTTCCATCTCGCTCAGCCAATATACATTCAGGTCGCTGCAGGTCTTTACCAACATAAGAAATCAAGTTACGGTCTACTGAAAATTCAGTAAGCGGGTTATGCCTATTTGAAAGTATTGCCATATTTTTAATGAAATTCACGTTTTAAATATTTAACAAGCTACAGAGAAAGGTAATGATTTCTATAAATCACTAACTATGAATAATCGCCCGACTCATAGACTTCTAACACTAGACTATGTTTAGATAGTTTGGCATTAAAAAATAGATTAGCACGCCCAATTTTATTAAATAGTCTACATAAAAACCCTTGGTTTAAATCAGTCTAACCCGCTTACTATCAAAATTTAATAACTTAGATAAATCAATAAAAGTTATGTGGATTGTTATAAAACTTTAGGGGTATTCAATGATCTTTAAAAGCATTAGTCCTTTACGCTACGTTCTATTGGTCCTGTTATTTTTGGCTAGCGCAACAACATCTATTTCGGTGAATTCTCAAGTTGCATATCCAAACCGTCCAATCAAATTGATTGCACCATTTCCTCCAGGCGGCACTAGTGACGTTCTAGCTCGATTAATTGCAACCAAGCTTGGGGAAGGACTCGGCCAAACAGTTACGGTAGACAACCGCGCTGGAGCAAGTGGCAATATTGGTCATGAAGCGGCAGCAAAGTCGCTGCCAGATGGATACACACTATTACTCTCAAACAGTAGTACGTTAGTAACCAACCCACATTTATTCAAAAAACTGCCCTTTGATCCTGTTAACGACTTTGCTGCAATCTCACTGGTTGCCTCAGCGGGTCAAGTGCTTGTTGTTCATCCATCCTTACCGGTAACGACACTTTCAGAGTTAACGGCTTACGCCAAGGCGAACCCAAACAAGCTTAATTTTGGTTCAGGCGGTAAGGGAATTCAATCTCACATCAGTGGTGAGATGTACAAAAGCGCTGTCGGAGTAAACATAGTACACATACCCTATAAGGGAACCATCCAAGCTGTAACAGACCTTTTAGCAGGACAGATACAAATGGTGTTTTCTGACATGGTGCCAGCAATGCCACATATCAAATCCGGAAAACTACGTGCAATTGCTGTAACCAGTTCGCAACGCTCAGCGGCCCTGCCAGATGTACCGACGATGAGCGAATCAGGTTTATCTGGATTTGACTCTGGCGTATGGTGGTCTATCGTTGCTCCTAAGAGTACACCAGTTGAAATTGTCAACCGCATCAATTCTGAATTGGGAAAAATGATGCAATCCCCTGATGTTCGCGAAACCTACGCTAGGGTTGGGGTCACAACACAACACAGCACACCAATCAAGGTGATTGAGGCTATTCGCGCGGAGTCGCCAACTATGGCAAAAATATTAAAAGAAGCTGGGGTTGAGGCTGAGTAAACGGCAGTTACTTTTTAATCTTTATCCATAGCAGCGATTTTAAAAATACAGTAGATTCAAGTTTGAAATGCAATGCGCTTGATTAATTGATGCCCTATGGAAGCGTTTTTATCTCAATCACTCCAAGGCAGGTAGTCGTCTCGTCCACCATCCTACACACTAAAAACCAATTAAACGAGGAAATCTCCCTTTAGCTTGTGAGGTGCGAGTGCTTTCCAATTAAATTCAATACCATGGCCCTTACTTTCAGGCGCAAAGGTATGTCCTTCGTGAATTTTGACAGGGTGTGCAATATAGCGATCTAAAGAAAATCCGTGAATTTCCATATATGTTCGATTTGGAATGCTTGCCATTAGATGAACTGTTAAATCATGGACACCATGTGAAGTTAGAGGCAAATTGTGTGCTTCTGCCAAAGCCGCAATTTTTTTGAAAATCGTAATGCCGCCACAATTTGTAACGTCGGGCTCTGGAAATGTCACTCCTCCTGCGGCAATGAGGTGTTGGAACTCATAAAGAGTGTGTAAGTTTTCTCCTGCAGCAACAGATGTGCGACCCTCTTTT
>Ga0214921_10007144_pt1 | contig 14995 bp, 12 predicted proteins | sample LL1505_MetaG_FD_177992 | JGI IMG/M metagenome (GOLD analysis project Ga0214921, IMG submission 177992) | Freshwater microbial communities from Lake Lanier, Atlanta, Georgia, United States - LL-1505 | ecosystem: Environmental > Aquatic > Freshwater > Lake | place: USA: Georgia | collected... | reverse complement strand
GCCCTTTGCCCGCAAAGACCTGATGCAAGTCACCCGGCGTCTGTTGGTGGGCGACAAACATCCACCCATTGCCCCTGGGTGATGTGCGCCAACAAGGTGACCGACACGCGCACCGCGCTGTTGACCGAGCCCGCCGCGGGCAGCACTTCGTCAAATGCCTGCAAAGAGGCATCCAGGTAAATGGGCAATGCCTGGGCCAACCCAAAAGGACACACACCGCCCACTGGGTGGCCGGTGATGTTGGCCACCACATCGGGGCTGAGCATCTTGCCTTTGCCCAGGGCGGTTTTGAATTTGGCGTTGTCGATGCGAGCGTCACCGCGGGCCACCAACAACACCACACGCTTGTCGTGCAGCTCAAAGGCCAAGGTTTTGGCAATGCGACCTGGCTCTACCCCATGGGCCGCCGCTGCCAAGACCACGGTGGCCGTGTTTTCGGCGGTTTCCAAAATCGGGATGTCGAGGTTCAATGCTTCGAAGTGCGCTTTGACGGATGCCACGCTCATGCCAAGGGTCCTGTGTGTGAGGGCGGCGCCATGATAGCCAAGGGAAAAGCCCCGGGTGTGGGTGTGTGGATCGGGTTAGCATCGCCCCCAACATGAAATCCGTTCAACTCGGCACCACCGAACAACTGCGCGACAGCGCCCGGCGTGCGCGCAAACAAGTCAAAGGCCGTGTGCCCGATGCCCAGGCCTTGGTGGCGGTGCGATCGCTGCTGGGCCAAGCCCCACTGGATGGCTACCCACGCGATGGGTTGATCGAATATTTGCATGTGTTGCAAGACGACCATGGCGCTTTGCACAAAGGCCATTTGGTGGCCTTGGCCCAGCTCATGCGATTGAGCTTGTCACAGGTCTACGAGGTGGCCAGTTTTTACCACCACTTTCACATCTTGGATGAAGGCCAAGCCGCTCCGCGCTTGACCCTTCGGGTGTGTGACGGGCTCTCGTGCAGCATGGCCGGTGCCGATGCTTTGTTCGATCAATTGCAAGCGCAGGTCGACCCAGGGGTTCAAGTGCTGCGTGCGCCATGTGTGGGGCGTTGCGAAACCGCGCCGGTGGCGGTGGTGCACCAGCGTACTGTGGTCCATGCCAGTGTGGATACAGTGAAAGCCTGTGTGGCAGCGGGGGCTTCGCCGCAGGCGCCCGTGCCCCCACCAGCTTGGCCGCAAGCACCACAGGCCTGGTGCGAGCCTGCCCACCCACAGGCGGTGGGGCTGGATGCTTACCGCGCCGACGGGGGCTACCGTTTGCTGGCCGATGTGGTGGCCGGGCGTGTCGACACCGAGTCTGTGTTGCTCACCATGGAGAGCTCGGGCTTGCGCGGTTTGGGCGGGGCCGGCTTTCCTGCCGGGCGCAAATGGCGCATCGTGCGCGATCAACCCGGGCCGCGTTACATGGCAATCAACATCGACGAGGGCGAGCCCGGCACCTTCAAAGACCGGGTGTATTTGGAGCGTGATCCGCACCGCTTTTTGGAGGGCGCGCTCTTGGCGGCCCAGGTGGTGGGCTGCGAGCGCATTTATATCTACCTGCGTGATGAATACCACGGCTGCCGCGCCACCTTGACCCAAGCGATGACCGAGCTGCAAGCCCAGCCACCCTGTGCTTTGCCCCACATGGAATTGCGCCGCGGTGCGGGTGCCTATATTTGTGGCGAAGAGTCAGCGATGCTGGAGAGCATTGAGGGGCGCCGTGGCGAGCCGCGCCTGCGCCCCCCCTATATTGCAGAGAAGGGCTTGTGGGGCAAACCCACTTTGGCGCACAACTTTGAAACCCTGTACTGGGTGCGCGACATTGTCGAGCGCGGGGCGGCGCATTTTTCACAACAAGGCCGGCATGGGCGCACGGGTTGGCGCTCTTTCAGTGTCAGCGGGCGTGTCCGTGAGCCCGGCGTCAAGTTGGCACCGGCGGGCATCACGCTGCGCGAATTGATCGATGAATATTGCGGTGGCATGGCCCCCGGGCACCGCTTGTACGCGTATTTGCCGGGCGGTGCTTCGGGCGGCATCTTGCCGGCGCGTTTGGCCGATGTGCCCCTCGACTTTGACACCCTGCAAGCGCACGGTTGTTTCATCGGGTCGGCGGCCATCGTGGTTTTGGGTCACAACGACCGGGCCCGCGATGCGGCCTTGAACGTGATGCAGTTTTTCGCCCACGAAAGCTGTGGCCAATGCACGCCATGCCGGGTGGGCACCGACAAGGCTGCGGCCTTGATGCAAGCCCCGGTGTGGGACGCCGCCACCTTGAAAGACCTGGCCCAAGTGATGGGCGACGCTTCGATTTGCGGTTTGGGCCAGGCTGCGCCCAACCCGATTCAGTGCGTGCTGAAGTATTTCCCGCATGAAGTGGGCGCCAGCCCTGAGGAGACCGCGTGAGCCAGCCGATTGCTTTCCACCTCAACGGCCTGCCGGCACACGCCCAAGCCGGTGAAACCCTTTGGGAGGTGGCCCAGCGCCAAGGCATAGAGATTCCGCATTTGTGCCACAAGCCGGGTTACCGGCCGGATGGCAACTGCCGCGCCTGTGTGGTCGAAGTCAAGGGCGAGCGCACTTTGGCAGCCAGTTGCTGTCGCACACCGATGGCCGGCATGGTCGTGCACACCGACAGTGATCGGGCGCAGAAAAGCCGCGCCCTGGTGATGGAGTTGTTGCTGGCCGACCGACCCGACAGCGGCGTGCAATGGGTTGACGGAGAAGCCGACTTGCCCCATGGCGAACTCAGCCAGTGGGCGCGCCAAATGGGGGTGAGCGTTCGGCCGGCCTTGCAAGATTTGCGCAGCGAGGACGCACATGACGCACAAGGCGTGGCATGGCGCGATGATTCGCACCCCGCGATGGCGGTCGATTTGTCGGCGTGTATCCAATGCGACCGTTGTGTGCGTGCCTGTGGCGAGGTGCAGGTCAACCAAGTCATTGGGGTGCAAGGGCGGGGCGCTGAATCGCGCATCGTGTTTGACCTGGCCGATGCCATGGGCGAGAGCACTTGCGTGGCCTGTGGTGAATGCGTGCAAGCCTGTCCCACGGGTGCACTCAGCGCCAAGACGCAATTGGGCGACCAGCAGGTGGACCGCCAAGTCGATTCGGTGTGTCCGTTTTGTGGCGTGGGTTGCTTGCTCACCTACCATGTGAAAGACGAGCGCATCATCAAAGTGCAAGGCCGTGCAGGCCCCGCCAACGAGGAGCGCTTGTGTGTCAAAGGCCGATTCGGTTTCGATTACGCACACCACCCAGACCGCTTGAACACCCCTTTGGTGCGCAAAGCGGGGGTGCCCAAGTCGCTGGACCTCAACCGCGAGCCTTCGAGTTGGGCCGAAGTTTTCAGGCCCGCCACTTGGGACGAAGCTTTGAATCTGGCGGCTCAGGGTTTGATGCGCTTGCGCGAGCAACACGGGCCCAAGAGTCTGGCCGGTTTTGGTTCGGCCAAGGGCAGCAATGAAGAAGCTTATTTGTTTCAAAAATTGGTGCGCACCGGTTTTGGCAGCAACAACGTCGACCACTGCACCCGCTTGTGCCACGCCTCCAGCGTGGCGGCATTGCTCGAAGGGGTAGGCTCTGGTGCGGTGAGCAACCCGGTGCGCGATGTGGCCCAGGCCGAGTTGATCCTGGTGATTGGCGCCAACCCCAGCGCCAACCACCCGGTGGCGGCCACTTGGATCAAAAATGCGGTGGAGCGGGGCGCGCGCTTGGTGTTGATGGACCCGCGCCGCACCGACCTGGCCCGCCACGCTTGGCGCCATTTGGCGTTCAAGCCCGACACCGATGTGGCTTTGCTCAACGCTTTGCTGCACATCATCGTCTCCGAGGGCTGGACGAACCAGGCCTTTGTGCGCGAGCGCACCCGCGACTTTGAAGCCCTGGCTTTGCATGTGCAGGCCTTCACCCCCGAACGCATGGCACCCATTTGTGGCATCGATGTGGCCACCTTGCGCGAAGTGGCCCACGCCTTTGCCCACTCGCCGGCCGCGATGGTGTTGTGGGGCATGGGCGTGAGCCAGCATGTGCACGGCACCGACAACGTGCGCTGCCTGATTGCATTGGCCAGCGTCACCGGACAAATTGGCCGGCCCGGCACCGGATTGCACCCCTTGCGTGGCCAGAACAATGTGCAAGGGGCCAGCGATGCGGGCCTCATCCCCATGATGCTGCCCAACTACCAACGGATCAGCGACCCCCAAGCTTTGAAATGGTTTGAGGATTTTTGGGGCCAGTCGCTGGACCCCCAACCGGGCTACACCGTGGTGGAAATCATGGACAAGGCCTTGGCCGCTGACAGCGACCCGCACAAAGTGCGGGGCATGTACATCATGGGCGAGAACCCGGCGATGAGTGACCCCGACTTGAACCATGCCCGCGCGGCATTGGCTGCCTTAGACCATTTGGTCGTGCAAGATATTTTTCTGACCGAGACCGCTTGGCTGGCCGATGTGGTGCTGCCCGCCAGTGCCTGGCCCGAAAAAATGGGCACGGTGACCAATACCGACCGCATGGTGCAAATGGGCCGCCCTGCCTTGACCCCACCGGGGCAAGCCCAGTTGGATTTGTGGATCATTCAGCAATTGGCCCAGCGCATGGGCCTGGACTGGCATTACCCGGGCGAGCACGCCGGTGTGGCTGCCGTGTATGAAGAAATGCGCCAAGCCATGCACGGTGTGATTGCGGGGATTTCTTGGCAACGCGTGTCAGAGGCGTCCAGCGTCACCTACCCCTGCTTGAGCGATCAAGACCCGGGCCAAGCCATGGTGTTTGAACACGATTTCCCCACGCCCGATGGGCGGGTCCAATTGGTACCCGCCGACATCATCTCGGCCAATGAGCTGCCAGACGCTGAACACCCATTTGTGCTGATCACTGGGCGCCAGCTCGAGCACTGGCACACCGGCAGCATGACCCGGCGCTCTGCGGTGCTGGATGCGATTGAACCCGAAGCCAGTTTGTTGATGTGCGCTGCCGATTTGCACTGTTTGGGCGTGCAAGCCGGTGACCTGGTGCGGGTGCGTTCTCGCCGGGGCGAGCTGCAAGTGCGGGTTCGCCAAGACGAGGGCACGCCCGAGGGCACGGTGTTTTTGCCGTTTGCATACAGAGAGGCGGCAGCCAATTTGCTCACCAACGCTGCCCTGGACCCGGTGGGCAAAATACCCGAATTGAAGTTTTGTGCGGTGCAGGTGCTGGCGCTTGCGCTGCCAATACCCGTGCCCGCCCTTTGAGACCTTCCACCCCAGTCACCTGACCCACTGAACGACCTTGTTCATCAACCACGCCATGATCATGAAGTACCGACCCATGCAGCGTTTCACTTTTGTTTATTCGATGGGCTTGGCCCTGTTGACAGCCCTGTGGCTGGGTGGGCCCAGCGTGAAGGCACAAACGCCCCCCGCTTGGGAAAATTTGACCGAGCAATTGGTGGCGGTCGAGTTGTCGGCTGGTGTGCGACAAGAAGGGGTGTTGTCTTTGCGCACCGGCACCCAAAGTCCCGATGTGTTGGCCGTGTTGCTCCCCGGTCACCCATCGGTGTTGCGACCCGTGGTGTCGGATCAACGGATGACCGCATTGCGCTTGCCGGGCAACTTCCTGGTGCGCGCGCGGCGCCATTTGGCCGATGAGCGCATCGCTTTGTTGCTGGTGGATTGCCGCAGCGACAGTGGTGACACGTGCACGGCCAAGTACCAAGCCTCCCCGGAGCGACAAACCGATGTGATGGCCTTGATCCAAGCGGTGCGCCAGCAACTGCCCAGCATCCAAAAAGTGTGGTTGGTGTCCACCAGCATGGGCAGCATCTCCAGCGCTTTCATGCCCATGCATGGCAAGGGGGTGTATGCGGGGGCGATTCACACCGCTGCCATCACCGAGCCTTATGCCATGCACTCTTACCGAGAACTCGGCGGTTTTGACTATGGGCAAATCTCCGGCGTGCAGGCTTTTGTGCACCACCAAAACGACCCGTGTCCGATGACCACCCATTCAGGGGCCGCCAAATTAGCGCAGAAATTCAGTATTCCCTTGGTCACCGTGCATGGGGGCAGCGGTTTTCAAGGCCATCCCTGCCGTGCCTTCACAGAGCATGGTTTCACTGGCAAAGAGCGCGAGGTGATGCAGCATATTGGCCAAATTTTAAAAACCGGCCAGGCCAACAACGCCGATGTGCGTTGATCCGCTCATGACCGACTGGACCCCTCTCACCACCAGCGTTTTGATGCGCCGCGAGCGCGTGCCTGGCGCCATGTCCAAATGGCAAACTTGGCGCTGGGTGTTGCACGATGTGGTGTTGCAAGACCCCAGCCACAGCGGACCCGCACGCTTGTTGAGCGACAGCGAAGATGTGCAAATTTGGCTGCACACGGGCTTTGAGGTGGGTTTGTTCAAAGACGATGCCGAAGGCTACTACCTCAACGCCACCTCGCCCCAGCCCTGTTGGTTTGTGCTTTGGCGCATGGAAGAGGAGGCGACATTGGCCCAAGAACCAGTGGCCGTGCCCATCATGGTCAGCTTGAGTTACCACGACGCGGGTCGTTGGCTTGATGCCCAAGAAAGCGTTGATCAAGTGCCCGCGCCCCCAGAGGTGCTGGCTTGGATGAGCGAGTTTGCCCAAACCCATTGGGTGGCAGAGGGCAAAAAACGCCAACGCCCGGAGAGCTTTAGGGGGCTGCAGGACCGCTTTGGCAACCCCGCCTCGATCACCACCGATAAAAACCGCAAGCTTTGATGGCATGGCCTGGGCCTTAACATCTCGCCATGGCTGAAGACGGTTTTTTGCAGCGTTGGTCCAAGCGAAAAGCATCGCTGGGGGCCCCTGTGCCCGATGGGCCTCCAAAGACCCATCCGGCACCACCGTCCAAGGCCGCCCCGGCCATCGGCGGTGTGCAAGCCCCAGACGCTTTGATTTCAAGGGGCGGGCAACAACCGCTCAACACGCCGCCCTCGGCGTTTGCGCCCGCCCCTGGCAGGGTGCAGCCCAGCGAGCCCCACACCGATCCTCAGCCGGTACCCAGCCTGGCTGACACAGAAGCACTCACGCCTGCGTCAGATTTCCGACCTTTCATGGGCCAGGGTGTGGCTCCCGAAGTGAAAAACGCTGCGATGAAAAAACTGTTTGCCGATCCGCACTTCAATGTGATGGACCGCATGGACATTTACATTGACGACTACAGCCAACCCGACCCCTTGCCCCTGGCCATGTTGCGGCAAATGAATGGGGCCAAGTTTCTGAACCTGTTTGAAGACGAAGACCAGGACAAAGACAAAGCAGCATTGGCTGGCGCGCCTGATGAAGGCACTGTTCAAGCGCCTTTGGGGCCTGTGTCTGATGACGCATCCGTGCCCGCACCTGCACCAACCATGGCCACCGAAGCGCCTTTGAGCGCGGATGCATCTGGTGTTGCCGATGCGAGCGACAGTTCAGATGACCGCCCCCAGCACCCGCGTGGCACCAGCCTTGCTCCCTCCACGCTGCCTGTGCCCAAGACCTAGGCCGCTCGGGGGCCAATCCACAGTCATGCACAATCCTACGCCATGACCACCTTGATTTGCGACTGCAACCAGACCATGCCCTTGGAAGCCAAGGCGCTGGGCCACAGCCTCGATGAGTCACTGCACCTGCACAGCAGTTTGTGCCGGCGCGAGGCCCAAGGTTTTTTGAATGCCCTCAAAGGCGGCGAAGGGTTGGTGGTGGCGTGCACCCAAGAAAAGCGTTTGTTTGAAGACCTGGCTCAGCAAGCGCGCGAAGCAGATCCCGCTTTGCCATGGGTGCCCATCAAGTTTGTGAACATCCGCGAGACAGCGGGTTGGGGCCGCGAGTCGGCCCAGGCCATGCCCAAAATCGCCGCCTTGTTGGCCCAGGCCCAGATGCCCGATGCCGAACCGGTGCCCACGGTCACTTACAAAAGCGCTGGGCGTTTGCTCATCGTCGCCGAGTTGGGCCGCGCCCAAGCCTTGGCCGATGTGTTGGGCGATGGCCTGGACATCACCTTGATGTCTGACGGCGTGACCCGTGGCATGCCGGCCCAAGAGCGCCGCTACCCGGTCATCGCCGGTGAGTGGTTGGGTTTGAGTGGTTGGTTGGGCGCATTCACTTTGCAATGGCGACGCAGCAACCCCATTGACTTGGACTTGTGCACCCGCTGCAATGCCTGCGTGGCCGCTTGCCCAGAGCAAGCCATTGGCCTGGACTACCAGATTGATTTGACGGCGTGTCAATCGCACCGCGATTGCGTTAAAGCCTGCGGTGTGGCTGGTGCCATTGACTTTCAGCGCGAGCCCAGCACCGAAAACGCTGAGTTCGATCTGGTGCTGGATTTGCGCAGCGCCTCGGCCTTTGACCGGCATGCCCTGCCCCAAGGTTATTTCCGCCAGGACGACATGGCCACCTTGTTGCGTTTGCGCGAAATGGTGGGTGAATTTGAAAAGCCCAAATTCTTTCAATACAAAGCTTCGATTTGTGCGCACAGCCGCAACACCCAAATTGGTTGCAACGCTTGTGTGGATGTGTGTTCGGCCCAAGCCATCTCATCGGAACCCGCGCGCCAGCAAATCAAGGTCAATCCCCATTTGTGTGTCGGTTGCGGGGCTTGCACCACGGTGTGTCCCACGGGTGCATTGGCCTATGCCTATCCCCAGGCCAGTGCCTTGGGGGTGACGGCCAAAACATTGCTCAGCACCTATGCCCGCGCTGGCGGCAAGGATGCGGTATTGCTGTTGCACAGCCAAGGCAAAGGTCAGGCCATGCTCAACGAGCTGGGCCGTGCAGCCCAGCTTCAACGCGCCCATGGTTTGCCGGCCCGGGTCATCCCCATGTCGTTGTGGCACACCGCCAGTGTGGGTGCCGATGTGTGGTTGTCCATGTTGGCTTTTGGTGCTGCCCAGGTGGTGGTTTTGGCCACCGACGAAGAGGCGCCGCAATACGCTCAGGCGTTGCAAGACCAAATGGCCCAAGTCCAAGCCGTGCTGCATGGCTTGGGCTACCCGGGCCAGCACCTCACCTGGCTGCAGGCCGACAGCGTGGACGCCTTGGATGCCCAGCTCAAAACCTTGCCCGCTGCACCCGCCCGGCCTGGACCGCCTGCGAAATTTGCCTTGACCAGCGACAAGCGCAGCAGCTTGGCACTCGCTTTGGACCATTGGATGAGCCATGCCCCAGCTGCACAGGCTTGGCCCGAGGCGATCGCACTGCCCACCGCTGGGGCTTTTTGGGGCGGTGTTCAAGTGGATGCCCAGGCTTGCACCTTGTGCTTGAGTTGCGTCAGCGCCTGCCCTGCCAGCGCACTGCAAGACAACCCAGACCAGCCAGAGCTGGCCATCATTGAAAAAAACTGCGTCCAGTGCGGTTTGTGTGTCACGACCTGTCCAGAAAATGCCATCCAAACCGTGCCGCGTTTGTTGCTAACCCCCGCGCGCCATGAGCGCCAGGTGCTGAATCAAAGCCAGCCTTACAGCTGCGTGCGTTGCAGCAAGCCTTTTGGCACCTTGAAAGCCATTGAAGCCATGCTGGGCAAACTCAGCGGACACGCCATGTTCCAGGGCGCGGCCGCAGAGCGGCTCAAAATGTGCAGCGATTGCCGGGTGATTGATATTTACTCCGCTGGTGATGAGCAGCGCATCGTTTAGGCCATGTTCGCCCTGAAGCGCCCCATTCAACCCTTATGAACCTGCCCTTGAACCCGCCGCCCACCTCGTCGGCCATGGACGAAGAAACCGCCCGCGCTGAGCTGTACGGGTTGATAGCGACCCTCTTTTATGCGGCTCCCGATGAGGCCTTTTTGGGTCAGCTGCGCGTGGCCGTGACACAAGCCCCCGCGGCGGGTGGCTTTTTGGAAGAACCCTGGCGTCAATTGGTCAGCGTGGCCCGAAGTTGTAACCAAAAGCAAATTGCCGATGAACACGATGCGTTGTTTGGTGGCCTGGGTCAGCCAGAGGTCTATTTGTTTGCGTCCCACCACCTCAGTGGTTTTTTGAATGAGAAACCCCTGGCCGCTTTGCGCACCGATTTGGCCGAATTGGGCTTGAGCCGCGATGAAAGCTTGCCCGAAACCGAGGACCATGTGTCGTATCTGTGCGAGGCCATGCGCTACTTGATCGCTGGCGATGATGTCGCCGTGGCCAACCTGAGCCGCCAACGAGAATTCTTTGCCCGCCACTTGCAGCCCTGGGTGTACCTCATGTGTGACGCCTTGCAGGCCCACCCGCGCGCCCAGTTTTATGCGGCCTTGGCCGGTTTGCTCAGGGCGTTTGCTGAGGTCGAAACCCAGGGTTTTGACATGCTCGATTGAGCCCAGGTTGACCTTTGAAGGGGGTTCAGGACTGCATGTGGCTGAATAAAAACTTACAAATTGGAGGGGGGTACCTGGGCAAACCCCTTATGAATTCGATTGCAAAAGGCCTGAAAATGTCAAAAGTCTGGCGAGCGGGTGTGTCCCGCCATGCCAGAGGCGTGAAGCGCCCCATTTCTTTTTGGAGAATTGAATGAACAACGACCAGCCATCTACTTCCCGCCGTGGGTTTTTTTGGGGAGCTGCTGCGGCCAGTGCGGCTGTGGCCACCGTCGCAGGCGTCAAGGCGCTGGACACACCGTCCGTGCCCAACACTGAAAGTCTCCCAGCCGCGCCGGCCAAAGGCGGCGGTTACAGCTTGAGCGAACACGTCAAGCGTTATTACCAAACCACCCGCGTCTGAACGGAGTCACCCATGCTACTCACCAAAAAATCTGACAGCACCGCCCGTGCAGGCTCTCCATTTGTGCACCGTTTGCAGCGCGGTTTGGCCCAGGCCATTCCCACCATGGACCGGCGCGCTTTTTTGCGCCGCTCGGGTTTGGGCGTGGGCGTGGGCTTGGCCGCCAGCCAATTGACCTTGGTGAAAAAGTCCCAAGCTGCTGGCCCCAACAAAGGTGACGGTTCTGGCAAGGTGGAAGTCAAGCGCACCGTTTGCACCCATTGCTCGGTGGGTTGTGCGGTCGATGCGGTGGTGGAAAACGGCGTCTGGGTGCGCCAAGAACCTGTGTTTGATTCGCCCATCAACCTGGGCGCGCATTGCGCCAAGGGTGCGGCTTTGCGCGAGCACGGCCATGGTGAGTTCCGCCTGCGCCACCCCATGAAGTTGGTCGATGGCAAATACCAGCGCATCAGCTGGGACCAAGCGCTGAATGAAATTTCCGAGAAATTGCTGGAGCTGCGCAAGACCAGTGGCCCTGACTCTATTTACTGGGTGGGTTCGAGCAAGCACAACAATGAGCAGGCCTATTTGCTGCGCAAGTTTGTGAGTTTTTGGGGCAGCAACAACTGCGACCATCAGGCGCGCATTTGCCACTCCACCACGGTGGCAGGCGTGGCCAACACCTGGGGTTATGGGGCGATGACCAACTCGTACAACGACATGCAAAACAGCAAGGTCGCCATGTACATTGGCTCCAATGCGGCCGAGGCGCACCCGGTCAGCTTGCTGCACATGCTGCATGCCAAAGAAACCGGCACCAAGATGATCGTGGTCGACCCGCGATTCACCCGCACGGCGGCCAAGGCCGACGAGTTTGTGCGCATCCGCTCAGGCTCTGACATTCCCTTCTTGTTTGGCTTGTTGCACATCATCTTCAAAAACGGTTGGGAAGACAAAAAATACATCAACGACCGGGTCTTTGGCATGGACAAGGTCAAAGAAGATGTGATGTCCAAATGGACGCTTGACAAGGTCGAAGAGGCCTGTGGCGTCAAGCCCGAGCAAATGATCAAAGTGGCCACATGGCTGCATGAAAACCGCCCTGGCACCATTGTTTGGTGCATGGGCCAAACCCAACACACCATTGGCAATGCGATGGTGCGTGCCTCATGCATTTTGCAATTGGCCTTGGGCAATGTGGGCAAGTCCGGTGGCGGCACCAACATCTTCCGCGGTCACGACAACGTGCAAGGGGCCACCGATGTCGGCCCCAACCCCGACTCACTGCCCGGTTATTACGGCTTGGTCGAGGGCTCTTGGAAGCACTTCGCCAAAACCTGGGGCGTGGATTTTGAATGGATCAAGGGCCGCTTTTCCGCCCCGGCCATGATGAGCAAGCCCGGCATCACCGTGTCGCGCTGGATCGACGGCGTGATGGAGAAAAACGAATTCATCGACCAAGACAGCAACCTGCGCGGCGTGTTCTTTTGGGGCCATGCGCCCAACTCGCAAACCCGTGGCCTGGAGATGAAACGCGCCATGGACAAGCTGGACTTGTTGGTGGTGGTCGATCCCTACCCATCGGCCACCGCGGCCATGGCCGCCATGCCCGGCAAAGCCGAAGACAAAAACCCCAACCGAGCGGTGTACCTCTTGCCTGCCGCCACCCAGTTTGAAACCAGCGGTTCTTGCACGGCGTCCAACCGCTCCATCCAATGGCGTGAAAAGGTCATCGAACCTTTGTGGGAGAGCCGCTCTGACCACATGATCATGTACCAGCTGGCGCAAAAGCTGGGCTTTGACAAAGAGCTGGTCAAAAACTACAAGATGCAAAAAGTCAAAGGAATGGACGAGCCCGTGCCCGATGACATCTTGCGCGAAATCAACAAGTGCGTGTGGACCATTGGTTACACCGGCCAAAGCCCTGAGCGGCTGCAAGCCCACATGCGCAACATGCATTTGTTCGATGTCAAAACCCTCAAGGCCAAAGGCGGCAAAGACGCGGCCACGGGTTACGACTTCACCGGCGATTACTTCGGTTTGCCCTGGCCATGTTGGGGCACCCCGGCGCTCAAACACCCTGGCTCGCCCAATTTGTACGACACCTCCAAGCATGTGATGGACGGCGGCGGTAACTTCCGCGCCAACTTTGGTGTGGAGCGTGAGGGCAAGAGCTTGTTGGCCGAAGACGGCTCGCACTCCTTGGGCGCCGACATCACCACCGGCTACCCCGAGTTGGACCATGTGCTGCTCAAAAAGCTGGGTTGGTGGGACGAGTTGAACGATGCCGAAAAAGCCGCTGCCGAAGGCAAAAACTGGAAGACCGACAGCTCTGGCGGCATGATCCGCGTGTTCATGCAAAACCACGGCTGCCACCCGTTTGGCAATGCCAAAGCGCGGGCGGTGGTGTGGAACTTCCCCGACGCCATCCCTCAGCACCGCGAGCCTTTGTATGGCAACCGGCCAGATCTGATGGCCAAGTACCCGACCCACGACGACAGAAAAGCCTTCTGGCGCTTGCCCACCTTGTTCAAAACCGTGCAAGACAAAAACCTGTCCGACAAAGTGCATGAAAAGTACCCGCTGATCATGACCTCTGGCCGCTTGGTCGAGTACGAAGGTGGCGGCGAAGAAACCCGCTCCAACCCCTGGCTGGCCGAGTTGCAGCAAGACATGTTTGTCGAGCTCAACCCCAAAGCCGCCGCCGATCGCGGTGTGCGCAATGGCGAGCAAGTCTGGGTCAGCACACCCACTGGGGCGCGCATCAAGGTCATGGCCATGGTCACCGAGCGGGTGGGACCGGACACGGTGTTCTTGCCCTTCCACTTCTCGGGCCGTTGGCAAGGCGCTGACATGTTGGCGCATTACCCCAATGGTGCGGCACCCGTGGTCCGGGGCGAGGCGGTCAACACCGCCACCACCTATGGCTACGACAGCGTCACCATGATGCAAGAGTCCAAGACCACTGTTTGCAATATTGAGCGGGCGTGACGGTTGCACAGCGCACCCAGCAGCCAAGCCACCCTCACCCCAGACCTGAATAGGAGATCCCCATGGCCCGCATGAAGTTCATCTGTGATGCAGAGCGTTGCATCGAATGCAATGGCTGCGTCACCGCCTGCAAAAACGAACACGAAGTCCCTTGGGGCGTGAACCGCCGCAGGGTGGTCACTTTGAACGACGGTGTTCCCGGCGAAAAGTCCATTTCGGTGGCTTGCATGCACTGCTCTGACGCCCCTTGCATGGCGGTGTGCCCGGTCAACTGTTTTTACAAAACCGACGAAGGCGTGGTCTTGCACGACAAAGACGTCTGCATCGGCTGCGGTTATTGCTCATATGCCTGCCCATTCGGTGCGCCTCAGTTTCCGGCCCAGGGCACGTTTGGGGTGCGCGGCAAGATGGACAAATGCACCTTCTGTGCAGGTGGCCCAGAAGCCAATGGCAGCCAAGCCGAGTTTGAAAAATACGGTCGCAACCGTTTGGCCGAAGGCAAATTGCCAGCTTGCGCCGAAATGTGCTCGACCAAGGCCTTGCTCGCCGGCGACGGCGACGTGGTGGCCGACATCTTCCGCAACCGCGTGCTCAAGCGCGACAAGGGCGCTGAGGTGTGGGGTTGGGGCACCGCTTATGGCAGCAGCAAACCCGGTCAAGCACCGGCCAAGCAAGGCGGCAAATCATGAGCAAAACACTTTTGTCCGTGGCTTTGTTGGCCTCTTTGGGGCTGAGTGCTTGCATGGAAAAACCCCAGATCGCCGGCACCAAGTCCGACGCCGCCCCCTTCACCGGCACCGGCAATGCGCCAACTGCGTTTGTCAACGGCGGCTGGAAGGCGGGCGACAAAACCAGTTGGGAGCAAGCATTGCGCGCCCGGGCCCAGGACGGGCAAAACGATTACGCCAAATCCAACTGAGCAAAGGCCAAACACCATGAAACGCACCATGATTTGGGCCATCGCTTGGGCCTTGCCCTGGCTGTGCAGCGGTGTGGCCGCGCAAGACAAGCCAGCCGCGCCACCTGCGGCTGTCGAGGCATCGGCCGACCCCAAGTACTTGCAACAAAGCAATGCCGAGCGTGCCCAGGTCCAACCCGGCAACAACGCACCGGTGTGGCGCCAAGTGGGTCAAGGCACCACGGGCTTCACCAGCCTGCCTGTGCGCCAAGACCCCGAAGCGGGCAATTTGGTGCAGCCCTTTGTTCAATATCCAGGCTCAAGCTTGACCAATGCGGGCGAGGCCTGGCGTCAGGTGCGCAACAACTGGATCATTCCTTACGGCGGTTCATTGCTGGTCATTGTGCTGGGCGCTTTGGCTATTTTTTACTGGCGCCGCGGCACCATGGCTTTGCACGGGCAGA
>Ga0214921_10007140_pt1 | contig 14997 bp, 6 predicted proteins | sample LL1505_MetaG_FD_177992 | JGI IMG/M metagenome (GOLD analysis project Ga0214921, IMG submission 177992) | Freshwater microbial communities from Lake Lanier, Atlanta, Georgia, United States - LL-1505 | ecosystem: Environmental > Aquatic > Freshwater > Lake | place: USA: Georgia | collected 2015-05-28 | reverse complement strand
GCCTGCAGGCGGGTAATCGTGAGCCGGTCGAACGCGAAGGCCGTCGCCGAGATTGCCGCGATGGCTGCCTGCCCGATCGGATCAGCTTTGGCCAAGTTTTCTTTGGCCAAGTTTTCTTTGGCCAAGTTTTCTTTGGCCAAGTTTGCTTTGGCCAAGTCGGTTTTAGCCGAAACCGTCACGGCGCTCTCATATGCGCGCGCAATCGCTGCGCGCACCGCTACCAAGTCATCGGGCCAACTCGCGAGCAGCAAGTAGACCTCTCGTCTGAGGTTCGCCACGCTCGCGGTCGAATTAAATCGGCAATTCGCAATTGCGGCCGCGAGCGACTTGCGCAAAGGCAAGTTGCGCTCGCGCGAGAGCAGCGCCGCAAACTCGGCCTGCAGCAGCGGGTAGATCCGGTGGCGGGCCGTTGCGGCCGCGGCCGCCGCGGCGACGGCGGCCGCGGCAGCCGCGGCCGCCGCCGGCTCGCGGCCGAGCCGGGCCGCAGCGATCGCTTGATCGACTTCGCGGGGGTCGTAGGGGAAGTAGATGACTTTCTTCGGCTGGTCTGGCGCTAGCGCGACCGGGTCGTGGTGGAAGTAAAGCCTCGGCTCGTCGGCGCGGGCCTTTACGCCGGCGGCGCGGTTTAAGTATCCGACGGCGAGGCCGCCCGACTTGAGCGCGAGCGCGGCCGACGCCGCGCGCGCGACATAGGGGGCGCGCCGCTCGACTTTTACCAGGTACTCATTGATGTCGGCGATCGCCGCATCGAGATCTTCGACCGGGAGCGCGCCGGCTGGTAGCGCCCCATAAATAATATTCGCGCGAGCACTTTTAGTTGCAGTTGCACTTGCACTTGCACTTGCACTTGCAGCGGGCGAGTAAGCCAATGGGATGTACGCGCGTTGCCGACTGGTAGATTCATTTGGGGCGCCTCTGGTGATTATCGCGCCGTAGACGCTGTCGCGCAAATCGGCGACGCGGGACTCAAGCGCCCACGGTAATTTTTTTGTGTTTTTTAATTGCGCCGCCAGAAATCGCTCGAGAACCGCCATATCTGGGGGTGGTGCGCCCCCACCGCTCCCAGTCTTAGTGGGCGCGGCGATCGCCGCAGCGACCGCCGCAGCAAGACCAGCGGTCGGGCCTTTCGCGCCGAACACCCACGTCGCATCTGGGTGTTTGGCCGCCTGTGCGAGGAACTTCGGCGGCAGCTGCGCGACCGGGTGTGTCCCCTCGGGGGTGGCGACGAGCAGCACGAAGGGCGCGCCGGCGGCGACCCCCGCCGCCGCCGCCGCGCTCGCCTCGAGCGAAATGGCGCCCGAGCCCTCGGCGTCGAACGCGACAATCGCTTCGAGGCCAAATGATCTGCGGGTGAGGTCTAAGAGGATGTCCGGCCAGGCCGCCGCGAGGGCGCCGCCGGGGCTGAAGGGCGAGGGCGAGCTGTCGCGGCGAATAAAGGCCCCGCGGATTGCTTCGGCGAGGGCCGCGGCCGACTCGAGCGCCGCGGCCGCGCCGCCGCCGAGGCTCAGGTAGCCGTCGCCGAGGGCCGCCGCGGTGGCGGCCAAATTCTCGAGCGCGTCGCCGCCGTCTGCGGCGAGCGCGTCGTCGCAGACGGCGGCGAGCGCGCGGGCGAGCGCAAACGCGAAGCCCGCGCCGGGGACGGCCGGCGCCGTCTGGTCGACGCCCCAGACCACGCACTCGGCGCCGCCGGGGACCCCCAGGAAGAGGCCCTCCGACACTTGCTTCGGCAGCGCGCCGAGGCGGCCAGGCGCGATCGCCTTGCCGTAGGCGAGAACATGCCGCACGGCCGAGTCGCCTACGGGTGCAGCTGAGTTCGAACCCGACTTCGACTTCGAGTTCGAGTTCGAAACCATTGCGAGGCAGTCGCGGTTAGTGGCGGCCGCCCGCGAGCCCGCGGGCGCGCGCGCCTTTTTGCAGCAGGGGAGGCAGAAGCCGAGGGGGTGGACGCCGGCGCGAAAGCTGAGGTGAGCGAATTGGGGGTCCGGGCACTCGTAGAAGGCGGGCGTCTGCTCCGTGAAGTTCCAGTACTCGGTGAGGGCGGCGCGGCGCCGCACGCCCAGGCTTTTGGCCTCGGCCGCGTTAAATATATGCGGCTGCCGGTCTGACTGGCAGACGACAGAGTATACGCTGATGTTGGGGTCGTGCCGCTTGAGGTCGAACAGCTGCGGGTCGCGCTCCTGCAGCCGCCGCAGGCGGCGCGCGTGGCCGCTCCCGCTCTCGCCGGCGCGATTGTGGGGGCCCGCGCCCGCGCGCAGGTGCCGGGCCGCCCAGGCGTCCAAGTGGGCGAACAGGTATGATTGAATCAGGCAGAATTCGGCGAGGCTGTCGGCGCGGGCGATCTCGACCTGGAGGTCGGTCGCGCGGTGGAAGATCCGCACCCCGCGGCCGCCGAAGAGGGCCGCCCACCGCGCGGCCGCGATGGGGTCGGTGAGCCACGCGTACTGGTTGGCGAGCTCGTTGCCCAGCTGGCGCCGGTCGTAGGCGGTCACGCCCTTTTTGAACGCGATCTGGAACACTCCCGACAGCTGGAGGCCGCGCACGCTAATGATCTGGGCCGCTTCCAGCTCGCGGAAGCTCGCCTTGAGCTCGCGGAAGGCCGCCGCGCTCAGCGCGCGCGGCCAAAACACCGAGGCGGTGATTTGGCCGAGACTTTGACTTTGCCTCACAGAGGCAAAGTCAGTGTCAAAGCCAGATTCAGCGAGCTCGCCCAAATTGCCGCCGATCGGGAAGGCGGCCGCGCCCATGGCGTTAATGTGGGCGAGCACCGGCGCGGTCGCCGCGGCGACCTCAGCGCGGACGGCGCCGAAGCCCACCCGGTCGTCTTCGCGCCACTCGGCCGCGACTTCGTAGCGGCCGTCGCCGTGCACCATCAGCACGGCGACCGGGGCGACGGCGGCCTGCGCGGTGCTCGCGCGCGCCACCGCAAACGACGCCGAGCCCCGGCGGGTCGGCCGCGCGATGAACGCGTCGACGGCGGGGGCCGCCGGGCCGATGAAGCTCGCCGCCGCCCGCTTTGTCGCGGTGAGCGGGCCCGCGGGCCCCTCGAAGCGCACACGCGCGGCGAGCACAGCGCCAACGCCAGCGCCGGCGCGCGCGGGCCCGCGCGCGCCCGCGGCGCCAGCGCCCGCGCGCGCGGGCGCGCCCGAGCAGTCGACCCAGTCGAACACGTTGCGGGTCGCCACGCGCATGCGGGCCGCCGCCGGCGCCACCCGCAGCGTGGCGGCAGTCACCGCCACCGCCCCGCGCGCCTTCTGCTCGGCGGCGGGCCGCCACGCGCGGGCGGCCTCGGCGGCCGCCCGCTCGCCGGCGAAGCGCACGGCGAGCGCGGCGGGGTCGGGCGCGAGCGCCGGGTACGCCTCGGCGAGGGGGTCTTTTGCATTTGCAATTGCAAATGCATTTGAATGTGAATTTGCAATCGCGGCGAGGGCGCGCGAGGCGGCGTCCGGGCTCAGCTGGGGCCAGTAGCGCGTTATAACGCTGTAATAGAGCAAATCGAACTGGTAGCGGTCGCGCAGCGCGGCGCCGAGGGCCGCGCGCTGCTCGGGCAAGATCACGGAAGCCAGGTCGATGAAGTACGCGCGAACGATGCGCGCGCCGGCCGCGCGGAGGGTGCTGGTGCCCTCCGCGCCCTCCGCGCCCGCCGCGCCCGCCGCGCCCGCCGCGCCCTCCGCGCCCTCCGCTCCGAAGTCTTCAGTCAGCGGCGCCAGCACTGTGAATGTGTCGAGGGCCTCCACGTGGAGGCCCTCGTGGCGCGCCTCGATCGCGGGGTCGACAGTGAGCCCGGCGACCTGGGCGGCGGGCGCCGCGCTAGCGCCCGGCGCGCTGGCGCCCGGCGCGCTGGCGCCCAACGCGCGCCAGTCGACCGGGAGCGGCACGCCGTCGAGGGTGATCCGGTACGGGGCCACCGGGCCCTCGCAGTCGGCGCCGCCAAAACCGACGTAGTAGAAGAGGTGGGCGCGCCACGGCGGCACGCGCAGAGCAGCGCAGAGCTTCAGCCGCAGGTCAAAGACGGTGTCTTCGGGATAGACTGCGATCTCGCTAAACACGACTTTGGGGGCGCCGCTCTTGTGCCGGCCGTCGGCAGGGTCTTTCGGCTGCGCCGGCCACTTTTTGAGCGCGCCGGTCGGCCCCGCGGCCTCGGCCGGCGCCGCCGGCTCGCGGTCGAGCTCGCTGAGGTCGCCGAAGCGGGCGGCGTTAGCAAATTCGAGCTCGCGCTCGCGCTCGCGCTCGCGCTCGCGCTCAGCGCTCGAGTCGGAGTCTCCGAACTCGGCGCCGCCCAAGACCAGGCTCGCGCCGAGGCCGCGCGCGGCGGCCGGGGGGTCTGCGGGCGTCAGCAGCGCGCGCCAGCCCGGCCCGTAGTGGGCGGCGAGGGTGCTCGCGTCCGCGGCGGTCCACGCCAATTTATTTCCGCCCCCCCGGCGCGCCGCCTCGAGGACGGCGCGCGGAACCCCGCCCAGGAACACGACGGCCTGCGTGTAGCGCAAAGTCGCCGGGTCGACCTCGGCGACGCACAGCGGCGCCGCCGCATACGGATTCACGCGGGCCATGATTATTAACCAATTGCAGCTTTAATTTTACTCAATTTTGCGATTCACCGCGACCCCAATTCTTCGAATTGGGGTCGCGGTGAATCAAGTATAGCGAGCAAAAATAAACTGACTTTTTAAGCCGCGTGCAACAGATTTGCCGCTCGCCGCGGCGGGGCGCCAACTCAATTTTCAATTTCTTTGAAATTGGGAATTGAATGTATTGGATTGCAAAAAATTGCCGCTCGCCGCGGCGGGGCGTAAAACTTGCCGGTAAGCAAAAACAATGCCATTTTTGCAATCCAATGCATTGGATTGCAAAAATGGCATTGTTTTTGCTTACCGATTTGTCTATCAATTCTTTGCGGTGAATTGCAAAAATGGCATCGTTTTCCCAATTCTTCGAATTGAATTTGTCCCCTTCAATTCCCAATTTCAAAGAAATTGAAAAATGAAGTCGCGGTGAATTGCAAAATTTAATCCAACAATTTTAATCCAACAAATATTCTTTGTACCCATGCAATTTCTTCGTCAGAGTTACTTAAGCCTAAAGCCCTTACAATGCTTCGAAATAATCTCAGATCGTGACACCCAAATGGTTTGATTTGATTGTACACTTGCAGTGCCGGCAAATATGGATCACTGGTGATTTTTGATATCGGTTGATACTCGAGCTCAGTCCACGGGAGAGCGTGAAATGGGCTCGCGTTGTAACGTTTCAAGTCGGCTTGGTCTTTCAACTGTCTTGAAACACCAGCAACGATAGGCTCCCATTGTTGGTGTCCGATTCGGAGCTCAAGACCGCTGTCAGACAGACGGATCTCTGCTTTTTCGATTGAGTCGGAGTATGTCCAGACGCAAGCTGCCAAGTCGGCTTGTGCATCGCAAGCTGCACCTGAACCTGAATCTGAATCTGAACCAGACACGAGCGCAAACAATACAACAGTGCCATACCTAAGACGAGAAACGCAAACTCTGAACCCAGATGGCGACAAGCGGGCGGCGCTCAGAGAAATTTCTCCATCTCTTATATTGCCAAACACATAAAATCCACACCCACCCAACCCAATTGTCCACAAACTGTTAGTTAGGGGGAGGGGGAGGTTATCCATGACTATAAAGTTTGGGTCTTTAAATTTTGGGTCTTTAATTTTTGCTAAATCAATAGATACCATTGTTGATGCATAGCCAACAAGAGACCGATCATAATCTGAAGGTTCAACATTTGGAACCATGGGCGCCATTTCGAAGAGTGCATCGACCATTGTTTTGGCCAAGGTTTTGGCAGTAGTGTATCAACATAAACAAAATTCAAATTTGGAAGCGTGCTTACTTTTTCCGCGGAGTATACACGTATGTTTCGCCCGCTCTACGGAGGCGAGTACGGCAAAAAGGCCGAAGGCTGGTTCCACGCCGAACAGCTGACAAAATCTCTGGTGATTGTCCTCTTGTTTATTATCGTCGTCATCGCCGCTGTTTGCTGGGTGCGCGCGCGCGCCTTACAGGGCGACTCCGGCCACAGCTACCGCTGCGGCGGCGCCGAAGAATTTGACGATGAGGAATATCACAGGAGCGGCGGGTTCGATAGCGGGAGCGGGCGGTCTGCGCAAGTGGCCGACAACGAAGAGCCATACCTCGGCGGCCTCGACGACCCATTCGGCGCCAACGAGCTCAGCATCGTCGGCGGCGGCGACGGGATCGCGCGCCTCGGCATCCGCGAGCCCGGGTACACAGACATGCTGAAGGGCAAGAAGAAGGTCGAGGGCCGCCTGCGCCGCGGCGCGGCCGTAAGTTTGAAGGTGGGCGACCTGATTACCGTCGCCCGCAGCCGCGCGCCGGGCGACGTCACCGAGTACGGCAAGCCCTACCGGTACATCACTAAGGTGAAGCGGGTCTCGACCTACAAGACGATCAAGGACCTCGTGCAAGCGGAGAAGGCCGACCACCTCTTCCCCGGCAAGAAGATGTCGACCGAAGACGCCGTCGGCGCCTACCGCGAGCACTTCAAGGAGGCCGACGAGGCCGAGGTCAGCAAGACCCTCCCCGACGCCGTCGTCGCGATCGAGGTCGAGCCCTACGACGAGAAGAAGCAGGCGGAGTACGCCGCGTCGGCCCCACCCCGTGAGGCCCGCGGCGCCCGTGGCGCTCGTAGCGCCCGCGCTATCAATGGCCGCAGCGAGCAACACTTCTATTAAAATTTGCCGCTCGCCGCAGCCTCAATTCTTTGAATTGAAAATGCGATAACAGATCAGCGACGGCCCGTCTTTGCCGCTGCCGCGGCGGGGCGCCAATTCTGCCGCTCGCCGCGGCGGGGCGCCAATCTTGCCGGTAAGCGAAAACGATGACATTTTTTGCATTCCAATGCAAAATTGTCATCGTTTTCGCTTACAAAAGTGTCCCCTTCATTTCTTCGAATTGGGGTCGCGGTGAATCGCAAATTTCAATTCAAAGAATTGAGGTCGCGGCGCTGCAAGCTGCAATAATCCCCGCCCCTTATACGATGATTGAGCTTGCGCTCGCGATTATTGTGCTGCTCGCCGTCCTGGCGATCGCCGCGCAGGCCCGCCGCGAGCGGTTCGGGCTCGAGCACACGGTGCCGGTGCGCTCGCGCGTCGACGGCGCGGCCTACCGGGTGGTGGCCGACATGCCCGACCCCCGCGGCGCCGCTGACCGGCTGGCGGCGCTAAACGCGCGCGCGACCTGCCTCCTGCGCAGCCTCCGCCGCCGCTACGGCTCGCCGCCTGCGAATGCAAATTCATTTGCAAATGCAAATTCATTTGCAAATGCAAATGCATTTGAATTTGCCCGCTCGCCGCGCCACGCCGCCGCCCACAAGCTGCTGAGCCGCTTCAACCCCGACAACTTCGCCGAGAACTCGCCGCGCGACTCGACGGGCGACAGCAGCTACTGCCTCGACAAGGGGGCCGTCGTCGCGATGTGCCTGCGCTCGCGGGGGCCCAGCCGCGCGGGGGGCGCCCGCGGCGCCTCCCAGGGCGCCCCCCGCGGCCGCTCGCGCGCGCGCGCGCCCCCCGCCGATGAGCTGCACGACCCCGAGACGCTCACGTTCGTAATGATCCACGAGCTCGCGCACATCGCCGTCGACGACTACGACCACCCGCCAGAGTTCTGGCGCACCTTCAAGTTTTTGCTGGCGGAGGCCCAGCTCGCCGGCTGCTACACCAGTCTCGATTTCGCCGCGGCCCCCGTCGACTACTGCGGGGTGCACGTCGGGTACAACCCGCTGTACGACAGCGAGCTCGCGATGATTTGAGCGGCGCTCGCTTCAATTCCCAATTTCAAAGAAATTGAAAATTGAGTTTGCAATTTTGCCGCTCGCCGCGGCGGGGCGCGAAACTCAATTTTCGATTTCAAAGAAATTGAGAATTGACAGGGACAAATCGGTAAGCAAAAACAAAGCAGCTGGTTACCACAGATCGAGAAACGGCTTGGTTGCCTTGACCTTGGCCCAGGCATCGATGCAAATAGTGTTGATCGCGTGGCCCTGGCAGCCGAAGATATCGACACGGTGCTCCTCCCAGAAGTAGCCTTGCAACTCACCCAGCGTGCAGCAGCCGGCGGTCGATCTCGGAACCACATCCTTGTCTAGGTTCATGATGCCAACTAGGCCTTGGCCGGCTGGGCCATAAACCTGCAACACACCCTTCTGATAATTGCAGTGATTGCTCAACTGGTCCTTGTACTCTTCTAAGGCACCGATAGGCGCTTTGGCGAGCCACCACTTGTAGTCTTCCACGATGGCTTCCACGATGGCTTGCTTGGTGGCTTGCTTGGTGGCTTCCACGTTGGCTTCCACGTTGGCTTGCATGGTGGCTTCCGCGATGGTGGCTTCCGCAATGGCTTGCATGGTGGCTTGCATGGTGGCTTGGGGAACAGTCTTCAGTACAGTCTATTTATTTTTTTCAATTTTGCGCCCGCCGCGGCGAATTGCAAAATTTGCGGCCGCCGCGGCATGCGGCAAATTACCTATCAAAACGTGCGAAATTGAACCGGCGTGCCTGCTCAAATACAGTTACTCATTCAGAGGATGAGCGACAGCGAAGAAAGCGACGGCGATGGCGAATTCGAATTCGAAGCCGCCGGCGCGCCCGAGTTCGCCGGCGCGGGCGCCACCGTCCGCTACACCGGCGGCGACTGGCTCGACGGCGTGCCGTCCCGCGCCGACCTCGTCGCGGCGGCCTGCCGGGCCGCCGGCGAGAAGCCGGTCTCGCCGGCGGCCGGCCGCGCGAATGCAAATGCGAATGCGAATTTGCCTTCGCGCTCGCAGCTGTTCTTCATGCCGGTCGACGTCGAGGACGCGACCGAGTACGTCGGCGCCTTCGGCAGCGACGAGCCGCCGGAGTACGTGCTGCGCCTCTACGGCGCGCTCGCCGACGGCTCGAAGGCCGAGGTGACCGTCGCCGGCATCCGCCCCTTCTTCGACGCGCAGGTCCCCGACGGGGTCGCGCCGGCCGCCGCCGAGGCCCGCGTGCGCCAGCTCGCCGGCGCCTGCGTGGGCCTCGAGGTCGTGCGCGCCTTCCCCGACCGCGGCTACCGCCGCGAGCCCGCCGCCTTCGTCCGGGTGTCGGCGCCGAACCTGCCCGCCCGCCGCGCCGCCCTCGAGGCCGTGCGGGGCGCGCTCGTCGAGCCGGCGCTGGGCGCCGCCGGCGCCCGCTTCGAGACCAAGTCCGACGACCGCTCCGCCTACTACCGCAAGGCCGCCCGCGAGCTGGGCCTGCCGCTCGCCGACTGGGCGGTGCTCGCCGACTACGAGTACACGCCGGGGCCCACGGCCCGCTCGCCGCTGTGCGCGCACGTGTTCCGCGTGGCCGCCGCCGGCTACCGGCCGCTGGCCGACCCCCTCGGCGCGCCGGCCGCGCGGGCCGCCGCCGCCGCCGCCCGCGCGGCCGACCCCCGGCTGGCGCGCGACCGCACGCTGGTGGTCGCCTGGGACATCGAGACCCACAGCGGGCGCGGCACCGGCGACGTGCCCGCGCCCGAGCACGACGCCGACGTCGTCTTCATGGTCTGCCTCACCGCCCACTGGAAGGACGACGCCGCCGCCCTCGCGCGCGTCTGCCTCGTCGACGTGCCGGCCGAGCCCGACCCCCGCTGGGTGACCGTCGTCTGCGGGAACCAGGCGAACATCCTGCGGGCGTTCGCGCTGTGCCTCCGCGCGCTGGCCCCCGACGTCCTCGCGGGCTTCAACGACTCCGGCTACGACTGGCCCTTCGTCGTCGGCAAGCTGTCGGCGCTGGGCGCCCTCGGCTGGTTCGTCAACACGGTGTCCGCCGCGCCCCGCAAGGCCGCCGACGAGGCCGGCGCCCGCCGCTGGAACTACCGCGAGCTGCAGAAGATCAAGATCAGCGCCGACGAGACGCTCTTCTGCAGCTACCTGCGGGTGCCCGGCTGCGTCCCGATCGACGTCCGCGCCTGCTTCAAGAAGCTCTACCCCAAGAGCGAGACGCCCGCCGCCGGCTCCCTCAAGTTCTACCTCGCCGCCAGCGGCCTCCCCGGCAAGGCCGACATGCCGATCATGCGCATGTGGCGCGCGTATGAGGCGGCGACTGCGGCGCTTTGCGCCGCGCAAAGCGCGCCGCTTCCCGCGGCGCTTCCCGCGGCGCAAAGCGCGCCGCTTCCCGCGGCGCTTCCCGCGGCGCAAAGCGCGATCGCGCGCGAGATGCGCCGCGTCGCCCACTACTGCGTCATCGACGCCGAGCGCTGCCAGGCGCTGCTGGTGCGCCGCGCGGTGCTCGGCGACTACCGCGAGGTGTCGACGCTCGCCTTCGTCGCGCTGGCGGACTCGCACTACTACGCGGGCGGCATGAAGGTGTGCAACCTGCTGGGCGCCTACGCCTGGCGCCGCAACGTGCTGGTGTCGATGGCGGCCCGCGAGCGGGAGGAGAGCGGCAAGTACCCCGGCGCCTACGTGTTCCCGCCGGAGAAAGGCATCGTGCCAGACCCCGCGCGGCTCGCCGCCGTCGACGCGGCGGCCGCCGCCGGCGACGGCGGGGCCCTGCGCGCGGCCCTCGCCGCCTTCGCCCCCGACCGGCCGGTCACCGGGCTCGACTTCTCGTCGCTGTACCCCAGCTTGATCATGGCGTACAACCTGTCGCCCGACCGCTACCTGGCGACGGAGACCGAGGCCGCCGCCTGGCGGGCCCGCGGGGCCGACATCCACCCCGTCGAGTTCCCCTACGGGGGCGCGACCGTGCGCGGCTGGTTCGTGCGCCACGGCAACGACCCCGCCGAGATCGGGCTCTACCCCAGCGTGCTCATCGACCTGTTCGCCAAGCGCGCCGAGGTCAAGGTCGTGCTCGGCGCCCACAACGCCACCCGCGAGCAGGTCGCCGTCGTCCGCGGGCGCGCGGCCGCCGACCGCGTCGGCCCCGCCGAGGCCCTCCGGCGCACCCGCGCGGCCGCCGCCACCGAGCTCGCGGCGGCCGACGCCGTGCTCGCGCGGCTAGATGCGGGCGCGCCCGATTCGGGTGCGCCCACTCCCGAATCAGGCTCTGAGTCGCCCGAAGCCGCCGCCGAGCGCTCGGACGCGACCCGCCGCCGCAAGCAGGCGAAGGGCGCGCTCGCCGAGCTCGACAAGATTCTCGCGGCTGCAGCCGCGGCTGCAAGTGCGGGCGCGGCCGGCGCTAGCGAAGACGCAAACGCTGCAAATGCAGCAAGCGTAGACGCCGCGATCGCGGCCGCGATCGCCGACGCGGGCGCCCGCGCCGACTTCGAGCACGTGTGCGCCGACGCGAAGCAGAAGGCGCTCAAGGTCTACATGAACACGTTCTACGGCGAGGCGGGCAACGCCCTCTCGCCCTTCTTCCTGCTGCCGCTCGCCGGCGGGGTCACCAGCGCCGGCAAGGACAACATCCAGGCGGTCGCCGAGTTCGTCCAGCAGCGGGGCTTCGGCCTCAAGTATGGCGACACCGACAGCTTGTACCTGACGTGCCCGAACCGCCTCTTCGCCGAGTGCGACGCAGAGTATGTTTCTTGTTTACACCCTTCGGGTGTAAACAAGGACTCAAACTCGAAGCTCGCCGCCCGCGAGCGCTGGTGGGCGGCGCAGGTGCGGGTCACGATGCGCGAGATGAACCTGGCGCGCGACGCCGTCAACGCATTCTTGAAGGCCCGCAGCGGCGGCCCCTACCTCAAGATGGCATACGAGGAGGTGCTCTTCCCCGTCGTGTTCACCGGCAAGAAGAAGTACTTCGGCATCCCCCATGAGCACGAGGTCAACTTCCGCCCGAAGGACCTGTTCGTGCGCGGCATCGACGTCGTCAAGCAGGGGCAGCCGGGCCTCGCCCGCGAGATCGGCTACCGGGTGATGTGGGCCTGCGTCGCCCTCGACAACGCGCGGGGCGTGCGCGCGATCGTCGAGGACGCGCTGCGGGACGCGGTGCTCAACGCGGCCCAGTGGAACTTCGACCACTTCGTCAAGACCGACGCCTGGAAGCCGCTCAAGAACAACATCGCCGTCCACAGATTTATTAATCGCATGCGCGCGCGGCGGGCGGCGCTGGAGGCGTCGGCCGCCTGCGGGGCGGCCGCCCCAGAGGCCGCCGCCGCCGCCACCCGCGAGCTCAGCCTGCTGACGCTCCCCGAGCCCGGCGAGCGCTTCAGCTACGTTATCGCCCGCGCCGGCGAGGCCTTCGACCTGCGCGGGCGCAAGGCCGTGCCGAGCAAGGGCGACCGCATGGAGTTCGCGCGCGCCGCCCGCGAGCTCAACATCGAGGTCGACGTCGCCTACTACATGACGCAGTACGTGGTCGGCCTCTGCGCCCGCTTCATCAACGGCGACTTCGCCGACGCGGCGAAGGCCGCCGCGCTCGCGGCGAGTGTGGCGGCGGGCGCTTTGCCCGCCGTGGGCGAAGCGCCCGCAAGCGAAGCGCCCGCAGGCGAAGCGCCCGCAAGCGAAGACCAAGACGCGGCCGCGACCCGCGCCGACGAGCTCGCGCAGCGGGCGGCGAAGGCGGCGCTCGAGGCCTTCGTGCGGGGCCTCGGCGGCGTCGACGCGGCGACGCTGCGCAAACGGGGCGTCGCCTACCGCCGCGCCTACACGGCGGCCGCCGCCGAAGTCCGCGCGGACCTCGAGCGCCGCCTGGGGACGGCCGCCGCCGCGACCCTGCAGAGCAGCCAGATCAACTACGAAATGCTGGTTGCAAGCTCCGATGTCTCTGCCGCCGTCGAGGCGCTGTGGGCGAGCGCGGGCGAGTTCGCTGCCGAGCTCGCAGCCGCGCGGGGCGGCCTGTCCGCAAACTGCGAGGCTGTCGCGCGCCGCCTCGGCGTGGGCGCCGCGGGCACGCCCGCGGCCTCCGCGGCGGGCACGCCCGCGGCCTCCGCGGCGAGCACGCCCGCGGCCTCCGCGGCGAGCAGCCGCAGCGTTAGCCCAAGCAGCGTCGAAACCGCAGGCGGGCGCAATGCGCCGCGCCCCGCGCAAGTTTCGGTCTTCACGCTGGCGGCACTCTACGCGCCGCCGCGCCCGCCGATGCAGGTGGTGGGGTCGGCGCTCGACCGCATCGAGGCCGCCGCGCGGGCGGCCCTCGCCGCCCTCGTGCCGGCGGCGGCCGAAGTCGCGCTGCGCTACGAGGCCGACCTCACCCGTATCGTCTCCCAGCGCCGCAAGTTCGAGCACGATTTGCACCCAGAGCTTGCGGGCACGGGCGCTTCGAGCGCACCGGCTGCGACGCGGCTCGAAAGCGGCGCGGCCGCAAGCGATGCGGCTGCAAGCGATGCGGCCGCAAGCGATGCGGCCGCAAGCGATGCGGCCGCCAGTGCTGATGCAGCGCCGGCTGTCTCGCCGGCGGGCTCGCCGGCGGGTCCGCCGGCGGGCTCGCCGGCGGTTGCCGCCGCGGTGTCAGTCGCCGACAAGGCTATACTCTTGCGGCTGCGAAGCGCCTGGTTCCGCGCCGTCGGCGTGCAGCTCTCGCGCGCGCGGCACTCTGCGCTCGGCGCGCACCTGCAGCAGCTGAAGGCGAAGCGCACCGGCGTCACCGTCGCGCCCGGCCGCGCCGAGCGCGCAGCCCTAGTTGCGGCGGCCGCTGCCGCCCACCGCCCGCTGGGCGACATCGCGATGTAAAAATTGCCGCTCGCTGCAGCGGGGCGCAAACACAATTCCCAATTTCAAAGAGATTGAAAATTGGGAAAACGATGTCATTTTTCAATTTCTTTGAAATTGGGAATTGGGATTGCAAGAATTGAGTTAGCGCCTCGCGGCGAGCGGCAAATGAAATTTGCGCCCCGCCGCGGCGAGCGGCAAATGAAATTTGCGCCCCGCCGCGGCGAGCGGCAATTCTAAGAAATGCCAAAAAAAGGTTCGCTCCTATTATACAATCGGATGCCCGGGAACGATTACCTGATCGGCGCGCTGGTCGTGGTGCTAATTATGGTGATGCTGCACCTGGCCAAAAGCCTTTACAAGGAGGTCAAGCACATTGAGCATAAAACACTGGCCCCGCCCGCTAGCGGTTTCTGCGGGTATCAGGCTGCGGCGCCCGCTGCGCCCGCCGCACCTGCTGCACCCGCGGCGGGTGCCGCGACCGCGGCACCTGCCGCGCCCGCTGCATCCGCGGCGCCCGCTGCATCTGCGGCGCCCGCGGCGCAACCAACTAAGGAGGGCTTCACCGGCGGCGGCCCCGCCAAGCGCGAGCCCATGGACCCCTACACCGAGCTCAACAACTTCATTGACAAGGCCCGCGGGATGAGCGCCAGCGAGCTCGCCGGCCACTCGCTGCCGCCCTGGCAGATCCCCGGCGAGATCGAGCGCTACTACCAGTCGAAGATGCCGTGGAAGAAGCCCGGCGAGCCGTGGCAGCGGCCCGGCGAGGAGCCCGCCCGCTTCCACCAGGCGGGCGTGACCGTCCAGCCCGAGCAGGCGGCCGCCGCCGAGCAGGAGGCGTGGACGGCGGCCCTCGAGAGCAACAGCGCCGCCCCCTACAACACGGAGAACGCCTACGACAGCTACAGCGACGCGACCGCCTGCCACGAGTCGGCGCCGCTCGACTACAACACGCACATCACCGAGACCGTGCTCGACAAGCACGCGGTGGAGAACCACAACAAGTGGGCGAACTCGATGATGCCCTGGGCGGGGACCTCCACGTCGCCGGACACGCTGGACGAAGCGATGGAGGCCTCTATCGACTTTATCGGCCTCCGCCGCCCGCAACCGATCGTCCAGCACAACGCGCTGCAAGTCACCGAGCGCGACATGTACACGCTGTTGGGCAACGCGAAGTTCAACTTCTTGGGTTAAACCTTAAAACTTGTCGCTCGCTGCGGGCGCAAACTCAATTCCCAATTTCAAAGAAATTGAAAATTGGGAAAACGATGTCATTTTTTTGATACTTGTCGAGGCAAGTATCAAAAAAGACGAGCAGGCGCCGCTCTTAAGGGCGGCAAGCCGCACTTACGCGCAGCGCTACCTTTGACGCCACAACATGGACTACAAGCGACGCCGGGTTGGCCGGCGGGG
>Ga0214921_10007139_pt1 | contig 14998 bp, 12 predicted proteins | sample LL1505_MetaG_FD_177992 | JGI IMG/M metagenome (GOLD analysis project Ga0214921, IMG submission 177992) | Freshwater microbial communities from Lake Lanier, Atlanta, Georgia, United States - LL-1505 | ecosystem: Environmental > Aquatic > Freshwater > Lake | place: USA: Georgia | collected... | reverse complement strand
GTTAACGCCGTGAAAGGGCGACGTCCTAGGCCACTAGACGATGGGGACAGTGGAAGGAGAAGGGTATCGTTGATTAAAGGTACGACAAAACTGATTAAATGGGAGAATTTACGCATGCCTTTTATCTCAAACTGCACCGCATCTGCCATTAAAGATGCAGCTGCTGCACTGATAAATGGCGATCTGGTTGCCTTTCCAACTGAGACTGTTTATGGCCTTGGCGCAGACGCTGCCAATAAAGATGCAGTAAATAAGATCTATCTTGCAAAGGGCAGACCTGCTGATCACCCAGTGATTGTTCACATCTCAAATATCAACCTATTAGATAAGTGGGCAAAAGAAATCCCTGAGTATGCAATTAAATTAGCAAGAGCTTTTTGGCCAGGGCCAATGACATTAATTCTTCCCAGAACACACCTTGCCAAGGATTTTATTACCGGCGGTCAAAACAATGTTGGCGTCCGTATTCCTAACCAAGTGGTGGGGCTAGCACTCTTATCTGAGTTTGAAAAACAAGGAGGTCTTGGTGTTGCAGCCCCTAGTGCCAACAGATTTGGCGCAGTTTCCCCAACAACTGCTGCAGCAGTTGAAACAGAGCTAGGTGAGTACTTAGGCGCAAATGATCAGATATTAGATGGTGGATCTTGTGAGGTGGGCGTGGAGTCAACAATTATCGATTGCACAGGCTCAACACCAATTATTTTGCGCCCGGGTGCAATCACAGCTGCAATGATCTTGGCTGCAACAGCACTTGAGCCTGTGAGTACTAACAAAGTTGATATCAAAGCACCAGGATTGCTTGAATCACATTACTCACCACTGGCCAAAGTAATTATTGATCAAACACCTGAGCGTGGTGATGGCTTTATTGCGCTTAGTGAAATCAAAACACCTGAGGGTGTAATTAGATTAGCGAGTCCAAAAAACAATGAAGAGTATGCAAAGGTCTTATATCAAGCACTTCGTAATGCTGATGCGCAACAAATTAAAACAGTTCACGCTCATCTACCGACTGGTAGTGATATTGCAGTTGCAATTAGAGATCGCTTAACAAAATCCGCTAATAAATAAGGGTTAACACTGTTGCTAATTAGCAAACTTTAATTTTTTTAGGGCTACTCTAAAATGTGTTAAAAAATACTTAAAGTAATTATTAAATCAACACCCTTTAAATTCAATCACCCCTATGCTCAACTAATGAGCAATCGATACACCGCAAAAGAATCAAATGAATGGTTGCGGGAAACCATGCTCAAGTTAAGTATTAAATCCCTAGATGAGCTATCTAGCATTACCAAGATAGATAGAGGCTCTCTTTCTCGTTACCTCAACCAAGAAAGACGTCCATCTATTGATGCAATTGATCCATTGTGTGCAGCCCTTGAGTTCACAAGTGATGAGTTGTTAGTTGTTCTAGGGGCAAAAGATCGTAAGTAAGGCTTTAGTAACAAATAGTTAAGATGAACTGCCTTCTCCTTGGTTCATGTATTTATCAATCAACATCTTGCCAGTACTTAAAATCTCATCATCTAACACCGCGGTGTATATACCTAACGTAACCATGGGGCATGCATCACCCATGGTGACCATGCGAATCTATACGGCTGTACTTAGTGAGGAGATAATCGAAGCGGGTGAGATTTTAAGGATAGAATTGAAACTGTGAGTGATAACAAATTATATTTTTATCTACGTTTGCACAAGTAAAATTAAACTAGTGAGTAGAACTAAAGTAGTAGGATATTAAAATGAAAATAATGATCATGGGGGCATCTGGTTTCTTGGGTTCATGGGCAACCAGAGTATTAGCTAGTGATCACGAGATATATGCCATTTTAAGGAAAAATTCAGATTCATTCAGAATTGCGAATTTAGATAACATTAAAATAATTAGGAAAGATCCTGAGTTATGGTTTCAATTAATTGATACTATAAAGCCAGATTGTATTTTGTTACTGAACTGGAGTGGAGTAGAGAACAGTAGTAGAAATTCTAATTCGCAATTTAGTAATGTGGATAATTACCGCGTTTTAATCGATCAAGCAATTAAATCAAAAGTACCAAAAATTATTGGGTTTGGAAGTCAAGCAGAACTTGGCCCCGTTTCAAATAACATCTTGGACTCGGAGTTAGATAACCCAACTACGTTATATGGAAAGGCTAAGGTTGAATGTAGAAAATATGGGATTGAGGTTTCTAAGAATTCAAACACAAGTTTCGCTTGGGTCAGAATATTTTCGACATACGGTCCAATGGATTCGGAATCGTGGCTAATCCCCTCTGCAATATTAAATTTAGCAAACTCCAAGCCATTTAATTCAACACCTGGAATGCAGGAATGGAGTTTTCTGCACGCATATGATTTTGCAAATGCTGTAAAACTTATTGTTGGGTGCGATTCTACACAAAAAATTTATAATTTAGGTAATCCTAATACCAATACAGTTAGAGAAGTATTATCATTCATCGGTAACATGATGGATAGGAAGGATTTAATTCAATTTGGGACTATTCCGTACAGGAGTGATCAAGTTATGAGACTTAAGCCGGTATGTGAAAGTTTAATAAAACTTGGGTGGAAACCTAAAATAACATTAGAGGTTGGCCTCAAGCAAACCATAGATTGGTACTCAGATAAAAAAGAGGCTCCAGTTATGTTAACTAATAACGAATCTATTTTTTTTGATTTGCCTGTAAGGATAAAAAAGCTTCTTTAATTGATTCATGGTCTAAACCATTAGCTTTTTGAAGATAAGCCTGTGAGCCGATTTCTGATAAATTATTTTGTTTTGACGCTACAATTTTTAACTGATAATTAATGCCTAAACTATTCAGCTTTTCTAAAACTGCTGATCCAAATCCTCCTCTAAATGAATGTTCTTCTACGGTGACAATTGGGCCTCTTTGAGTGGATTTAATTAAATAATCTTCATCTAGATTTGAAACCACTGGTGCAGAAGCAACTGAAACATTAATCCCAATGTTTTCTAAATCTTTTGCAGCTGATAAGACTTGGTTTCCTATTGGACCGACAAATAGAATCAACCCATCTGTGCCATTTTGAAGCTCAATAATTTTATTATTATTAATTGTTAGCTCACTACTATGTAAAGTTGGTTCACCACTTTTGCCTAGGCGAAGGTAACTTGGTGACTTATCTTTACATAAAAAATTTGTTATCGCTTTTGACTCTATAGAATCACACGGTACGTATACGTTCATGTTGGGCAATGCACGCATTACAGCAATATCTTCAAGGGCATGATGGGTATAGCCCTGGCTTCCGTAGGAATATCCAGCACCAACTGAAACTACGGCTACTGGGTTATTCATAAGGCAAACATCATTTCTTATTTGCTCCAAACATCTAAGTGTTGGAAAATTACCAATACTGTAAACAAAAACTCTTTTTCCGGTGGAAGCAATACCGGCAGCCATTCCCATCATTGCTTGCTCAGAAACACCTGCATTTATAAATTGATTTGGGATTTCCTTTTGGAATTCTTCAACTACACCATAGCCAAGATCACCTGTAATAAAAATTATATCTTTGTCGGCCTTTGCATTATCTAGCAAAGTTTGCATAAACATATTTCTCATCTTATTTGATTATCTATCTGCTGTATGGCCATGTTAAGTTCTTTACTATCCGGTGATTTATAATGCCAAAGTACTGTATCTTCCATAAAATCAACGCCCTTGCCTTTTGTTGTATTGGCAATAATACATTTAGGCTTAGTTGATTTTTTTGATATAGAAGTTACTAATTCCAGATAATTATGTCCATCTACTTCGTCAACCTGCCAACCAAAAGCCTCCCATTTTTTAGCAAATGGCTCCAATGCAATCGTTTCTTCTGTATAAGTCAGAGATTGAATTCTATTGCGATCAACAATTACACATAAATTATCCAAATTAAAGTGATTTGCAATTAGTGCACTTTCCCAAGTTGTGCCTTCATCGCATTCGCCATCGGACATTACAATATAAATTTTACCAGGAGAGTCCGACCTTTTTCTAGCCATAGCAATGCCTAAGCCGTAAGGTAGGCCATGGCCAAGTGAGCCTGTAGAAAGTTCAACTCCAGGCACACCTTTGTAAGTTACATGTCCGCCTAATGGAGCACCATCTTGGCAATATTTCTCCAACCAGCTAATATCAAAAAATCCTTCAAGTGCTAGAACTGAATATATTGCCGCGGCAGCATGCCCTTTTGAGAGAATAACAATATCTCGATCATGTTTGGTGAAATTTTTAACTGAAATATTTGCAACACCAGAGTACAAAACTGATAATACATCAATTACAGAAAGTGACGAGGCCACATGAGATGCCTTTGCGGTACTTGTCATTTTTAGAATTTCTTTTCGGGCATTTTTTGCAAGCATCGAAGCACTTTTTGAAATTTCAACTTCGTTCATAATGATTTAACCCTTTTCCAACGAAAATCACAGAAGTAAAGTATGTCAGATTTGCTTATCCTATGGGTATTTTGGAGCTCAGCCATTAGGATATGGTCGTTAAGGAATGGAGCATAAATTGAAATCTGTGATTCTTGCTGGGGGAATGGGAACAAGACTTCGCGAAGAAACTGAGTATCGCCCAAAACCAATGGTTGAGATAGCTGGTCGCCCAATTCTTTGGCACATTATGAAGAATCTATCTCAGCATAGCCTAAAAGAGTTTGTTATTTGCCTGGGCTATAAAGGTGATCAGATTAAAGATTTTTTTGTTAACTATGAAACTAGAGTAAATGACATAACTGTAAGTCTAGGAAAAAATGGGGTATCTAGCCATTTGACCGCCTCTACTGAAGAAGATTGGAAAGTTACTCTCGCTAATACTGGACTTAGTACTATGACAGGTGGGCGAATTTATCGAATAAGAGATTATATAAACAAAGAAACTTTTCTCTGTACTTATGGAGATGGACTTGCGGATATTGATATAAAGTCCTTAATTGAGTTCCACAAATCTCATGGCAAAATTGCAACGGTAACGACGGTTCGTCCAACAAATAGATTTGGTGCACTTGAGATAGATGCAAAATCACAGGTGAAGAATTTTACTGAAAAACCTAAGGCAGAGCAATGGATCAATGGTGGCTTTTTTATTTTTGAACCCAAAATCTTTGATTATTTAGATGCTGAATGTGTATTAGAACAAAAACCGCTCGAAACTCTTGCGTTAGAAGGTCAGTTAATGGCTTACCAACATCATGGGTTTTGGCAACCAATGGATACCTACCGAGAAACTCAAGAGCTCAATCAGTTATGGGATAAATCCGCCGCTCCATGGAAAAACTGGTAACAATTTTAAATGGATACTTTATTTAGTTCTTATGCAGGGAAAAAGATCCTTATTACCGGTCACACTGGATTTAAGGGTACTTGGCTTTCGCGAATTCTGATTTTGGCAGGAGCGAAGGTATATGGGCTCGCATTGGAAGCAGAAAAAAATTCGCTCTTCTCAAAAATAGAGAATTTAGGACTGGAGACGAGCACAATTCTAGATGTTCGTAATAGCAAAAGCATAGATAACTATTTTAAGGAACATAAATTTGATGGAATTTTTCATTTGGCTGCGCAGCCGTTGGTAAGAAGATCGTATAAAGAACCAGTTCAAACTTTTGAAACTAATGTAATGGGTACTGTGAATGTTCTAAACTCAGTTTTGAGTAATAATTCTGCAATGTGGGTAATTGTGATTACTAGTGACAAAGTTTATAAGAATGTTAATAAAATTGCTGGCTATACAGAAGATGAACCTTTAGGTGGTAAGGATCCTTATAGTGCAAGTAAAGCTGCTACTGAAATGGTCGTGTCTGCCTGGCAAACAATCGCTGATTATTCAGTAAATAAAATTAAAATCTGTTCAGTTCGCGCTGGAAATGTTATTGGTGGAGGAGATGCAGCAGAAGACCGTTTGCTACCAGATCTTATTAGAGGTTTCCATTCAAAGAACATGGTAGTAATTAGAAATCCAAATTCTATTCGTCCGTGGCAACATGTACTTGACCCACTAAATGGGTATTTGATTGTTGGCACTAATCTATTTAATAATGGAACAACTTCATCTGCTTATAATTTCGGTCCGGGAGAAGATTCTAAATTAACAGTTAAAGAAGTCGCTGAAATTGCCTGTTCTAATTGGCCAGATAGCAGAGGTATAGATATTAAAATTGACCCAAGCGCGGTACACGAATCTGAATTGCTATGGCTATCTTCAACTCTTGCAACCAACGAGTTAGGCTGGCAAAATAAGTTGGAAGCACGTCGAGCAATAAATTGGACCATAGAATGGGAGAAGATTTCTATGTCTTCGTCACCTTTAAGTGCAGTTGACCAGCAAATCACTAGTTTTTTTAAAGAGCTACAATGAAAAAATTGTCCATAATTACACCTTGTTATAATGAAGAAGTTAATGTGGAAATTTGTGCTTTTGAGTTAAAGAAAGTTATGAAGGAAAAACTACCAGAATATGATTATGAGCATATTTTTTCAGATAATGCTTCGGAAGATTCAACACTTGAAAAATTACGTGTAATCGCATCAAAAGACTTTCATATTAAAGTTATCTCCAATAGTAGAAACGTAGGACCTTTCAGAAATATGTGGAATGCTATGAAAAGCGCGACTGGCGATGCTGTAGTGCCGCTATTACCAGCAGACTTACAAGACCCGCCTTCAATAATTCCGGAATTTGTAAGGAAATGGGAATCTGGGTACTTGGTAACTTATGGGGTACGTACTAACCGCCAAGAATCATTCTTCATGCGAATGCTCCGTGGTATTTACTACAGAGTAATTAAAAGATTTGCTTCTGCAGTAATTCCACTAAACTCTGGCGAATTCTTATTAGCCGATAAGAAAGTAGTTGAGTCAGTTTTATCTGTAGATGATCAATACCCTTATATACGAGGATTGATAGCACAAACTGGCGTAAAAAGTTCCTCTGTTTCATATACTTGGGTTAAGCGCGAGAGAGGTAAATCGAAAAATAATTTTATTGCACTTATCGATCAAGCAATTAATGGTTTTGTGTCGACATCACGCACACCTGCTCGCTTAGCCCTGTTGGGTGGGTTTACTCTTGCAATTCTAGGCTTCATCTATGGGCTTTTAACTATTTTTCTTGCGATCAACTCTGAAGGTAGAGCACCTGTAGGAATTCCAACAATAATTATTGGAATATTCCTATTAGGAGGGATTCAATTGTTTTTTCTAGGCTTGATCGGTGAATATGTGCTCAGTGTTCACGGTCAGGTAAGGCGCACGCCTCCAATGTTTGAAATTGAGCGAATTAACTTTGAGCAGGATCATGGCAAGTAGCCAGAAGCATTCTCCACCCAGGCAAAATCTCGAATTAAGCATTAAACCATTTGTCCTAGGCATTAAATCCTTTGCAACTATTGGAATATTAATATTTATAGTTCAATTATTACGAGGATCGGGACAAAGTGAATCTCCGGACAAGCTTATATATTTGATGGCAATTTTCATTGCAGGATTTTTTTTATTGCTCGGTACTTTGAACTCATATAAAGTGACAGGTAAATATTTTTATTCATTAATTGCTTTTTTAGTAGGGGCACTTGGAATTTTGGGCATTGAACAACATGCACCAATAAATGGAGTTGTACTATCCAATCGGCTGTGGCTTGGTTTTGGGCCTTTTGTATTTCTATTATTACTCTTAATAATGCCTTTTATAATACGTATTCTTGAATGGAAATCACTTAAATTCAGGTGGAAGTTCTTGGTATCAATTTTTGTAATTGCTAATTCCATATTAGTTATACCAAGCTTGTGGCAAAATTCAAATACGGTTATTGACGCTGACCATTCAGAGTATGTTATAAACGAATTATTTGCTCCAATTGTTGGACATTGGCCATATTCGGATTTTATACCCCAATACCAAAGTTTTTATGGGTTTTTATTTAAGCCCTTTGTTGGGTTAATGACTGCACAGCAGCTTTCAAATTTATTCTTAATTAGTTTAACAATATTAAGTTACTTGACTATTATCTTAGGTGTATTTGTTGCTTGGAACGCCATAAATCGTCGCTCAATTATTATCGCGATTGGACTGGTTGTTCCATTTACCGGCCTCACCCAATTTCCAAATCGTGAAGGATACCTAGGATCAATTGGAGCACTACTATCTGGATTATCAATCCGTCTGTTACCCGGCATGGCACTATTAAGTTTATTAATAGTTATATTACCCAAATCAAGCTCTAAAGATAGCAACAAAAAAGTTTGGAAATTTATTCTATTTGGATTTGCTACAGGATTAGTATCCTGGCAATCACAAGATTTCGGGCTCGCTGCTGCCGTGACAGCTTTCTTGGTGATTGCTTTTGCTGGATCAACTAAAGTATTGGAAATAAATAAAACTTTATTTGCCTTAATTGGATTTATACCTGGATTTGCTCTATATCCAGCTTTAGCAGCCATTTTTGGAAAAACTTTAAACTTTGGGTTCTTTCTATTTTTTGCTAGACAATTTGGCTCTGGGTTTGGTTCTGAAAGGATCCAAACGCCTGGACCGGTTCTAATTATCCTTCCACTGATAGTAATGTTGATTGTAATTCATGGAACATTTATTCATAAGTTAAAGAAGAACTCCATAGATAAAGAGAAATTTCTACTAAGTAGCTTAATTGGGTTTACCTTTTCATTATGGTCCTTGTTTGGATTTACTTATTACTTAAATCGTTCTTATGCTTCTGGCCAAATGCAGATATTATTCTTACCGCTTAGTATTGCCGTAGCTGCCCTGATTGGTATAATTCTTCAAGAACCAATCAGAGAAACTATTTTTGGGAGCTCAAGTAATAAAAATGTGTTTTCAAGAAGTTCTATAACTCGTGCTAATTTTGCTTGGGGCCTACCATTATTGCTGGTGATATCTCTACCATTTTCTACCATACTCCTCACACCCAACCCTGCCATAGAGATGAAGAGAATTGATGAAGGAAAAGATTCTCCTAGGTGGCCAAAATCTACGATAAAGGATTCGGTAGTAGATGCGATTGCTGGATCTAAATACGCTAAAGAGAAAGGCTTGTCTATTGGTTTTTTTGGCGCATCTGCCAACTATGTTGAGTATGAGACTGGAGTTATCTCAGTGTCAATTTTGAACTCACCTTATGATTTAGCAATGAGCCAACAAACTATAGAAGTTTCTTGCAAGGCAATTAATAACTTGAATCCGGATGTCCTAATTGTAAGTGATGAGGGGGCAAATTTATTTAAGTTCGAAGGTAACTCTTTGTGTAATGTTTATGTCCAGCAGGATATTTCTGGTGTACGTAGCGGACATTTTGCAGTAAAATTGATTAAATAAGGAGTGACCAAATGAGCATAAAAACTAAGTGTCCAATATGCGACACCTTGGGTAATTCAGTAGTGGTTTATCCATCCAATATAGATGAAACAAGTTTTTCAACTGAGGTATTTTCAGCTCGGCGCTTACCAGATCGACGTCACTATCAATGGGTACGGTGCAGCTCTTGTACGCTTCTTAGGTCTGACCCGGTCCTGCAAATAGACCTTGAGAAATTATATGTTGAATCTACTTTTGACTATACCACTGAGATTAATGGTCTTAAAAAAACCTACATGAATTTGGTAAAAAAGAGTCTACGCCACAAGAAATTTATTAATTCAATATTTGAAATAGGTGGCGGTAATGGGTTTTTCCTTGAAGCGGCAAAAGATTATGGATTTAAATTAATTCAAGGTGTTGAACCAAGCACTCAGGCCATTAATGCTGCCAGATCGGATATCAAGCCATATATGATTCCAAGCATGATGAAAAATGGGGTACTTAAACCAGGTTCCTTTGAAGTTGGAGTCATGTTTCATACGCTCGACCATTTGACTGATCCTGTCCAGACATTGAAGGATAGTTGCGATGCATTAATTAGTGGAGGTGTTTTTATAGTAGCTGTCCATAATGAACGCTCATGGTCTGCCAGACTTATGAAAAAACGTTCACCAATAATTGATGTAGAACATACACATTTATATACACATAAAACGGGAAAAATGGTATTTGAAAAAGCTGGCTTTGTTGATGTTACAACTGGAACTTATAGTAACAACTATTCACTTGCCTATTTATTGCACTTAGTGCCTGTTTCTAGAAAATTAAGAAAAATTGTTCTTAAGAGCTATATTGGTTTGATTTTGAGTAAAATTAAAGTTGTAGTTCCATTAGGAAATATGTGGATAGCAGGCATTAAACCTTAAGCGAGTAATGTGAATTATCGGTACTTATCGAAGCGATCACTTGAGAATCAATTTAAGTAAGGATTACCGCCCATAAATTTTAATGGAACTTTACTTCTACCCATCCCCATCGAATCAAAGCTGTAGTTGTATCGCTCCAAAACCGAAAGTTTTTGAAAATCACTGATAGAAAGGGAACTCTTGTACTCAAGAATTCCAAATTCTTCTAATTCAGTTTTTATAATCCTCTCAGTTTTTGGATTACAACTCTTGTCACCTGTAAAGCAAAATATTCTTAAATCATTTGTGATGCGTGAATCTAACTTCATATCATTTGGTGCTTTAGAGACCCAGTATTCTGCACCAAAGAGTCCAGAGAAATTATACGCGGCCATGTATGGCTGCAGATAATTATGAGATCTTAAATATTCTTGAAGATTATCGTTTGTTAGTAAATTTGAGTATGAAGTCGGAATAATAATTACTTCCGTAGATTTATAAAATTTATTCTCGAATAATAATGCGGAGCTAACCGCCGTTAATGGAACCAAAACTAATAGCAAATTCGCAACATAATTTTTCATTTTGCCATTAAATCTAAGTGAGATTAATACTAAAATTGAGAAAACTAAAAATGGTGTGACGTAGTTTGTTATTTTGTTATATATATAATCTGAACTATTATTACTATAAATTGACAAAGTCAACCCAATCGCGATAATTACAATTGCAGCCTGAGCCAAGCTTGTAACAAGGAGATGTCTGCGATCTTTATGCAACACACTACTTAGTACAAAAATAACAATTAATACTGTAATTGTAATTGACAAATAAAACGTGAATTTGGACTGGGTAGCATTGGATATAGAAAAAACATTAAAAATCCCCATAAGCTGCGATGGGGTTTTCCAGATACCCGTTGTGGTACCCGTGCCATTTGCTGCAGCAGACCGATAACTTAAACTAGCCAGAATTGCGTATACAAAATTTGGCATTAAAACCACAGCGGCCACACCCGGTAAAATTAGATATTTAAATATTTTCTTAGCTAACTCCCTAGCGGTAAATGCTGTAATTACCAGGAGCACAAGTATCAATAATATGATTATAAAAGTGGCATCAACATAGGTTATAGCGCTTCCTACCCAACTTGCTGTTGCAAGAAAAAAGATTCCGATTTTTTGTATACGTTTTTCAAGATAGTTACCTGACTCGTTTATGAGAATTAAAGTTAACAATATTCCAGAAATACCAATTATCCCAAATATTTGAGATATACCACCGTTATAGTATTGAAATAGCATGCTAGCGTTACCTATAAGGCTTAAAGTTATGCCGCATGAAATAGCATTCGATTTTGTAACTAACTTACTGCATGCAAAAAATACAATACTGAGCGATACTAGGCTTGTAAAAAGAATAATTCCAATTTCCCACATAACTGCCTGCGGCCCAATAAAACGAATTAATTGGTTGTAAAAAACAGTTAAGCCCCACCTACCACCAAAAACGAGATAGTCGTAACCGGCAACTTCTTTAAATGATGGAATTCTAAAAGTGTCAATAGCAGCTTGCTGCAAATTACCGACACCTAAAGCATTAATTAAATTATTTGAAGCCACACTCCAAGTACTCCCTAACTCTTGGGCAATTTGTGCCGCCATTAAATTTTGACTCACATCTGGGCCAGTACCTGATTTAATTATTGGCTTCAAAGAAGAGTCCCACTGGCTTCTAACAAAGAATAAGGAAAGCAGAATTGAAGGTAGTAAATACAAGTAAGAATTCTTATCTTTGTATGGCTTCTTTACTTGTTTTCGGAAAAAAAATAACAAACCCCATGAAATTGCCGACAAGCAAATTAAAATCGGAAAGTAATTATTTATACCTAAGAATCCATATGCAGAAGCAATCGAAAATCCAGAAATTCCAAAACCAATTACTATTGATAAAGCTAGAAATGTTATCCAACTAATCTGATTATTAGCTTTCCTACTTAGGAAACTTAATGCAGTAATTGGAGCGCCTGCAACGAGAAATAATAAAATAGTTAATGAGGAGAATAAAAGTATTTGGAACATGCTATTTGAACTGTATCAACTCGATTATTTCTTTATTCTTAGTAACCTTTAGCGCAAGCTAATGAGCGCCAAGTTTTTTGAGCGTCAACATTGGCAACTTGAGTTGAAATTTGCGTTGCAGTTGCAGTTGTATCTAATTTTAACTTTGCAAGAGCAGCTACATCAGATTTATAGAAGCCATCCATGTCAAGGCAATCTTGGTTAACCCACACAAGTTTAGTCTTGGCACTACCTATTGCAGTTGGGTTGGTTGTGCAAACGTATTTATCGGTTACATCCTTGGTTACTTGTGTCTTGGTTGTATTCTTTTGTTTAGCTGTGCAAGAAATACCATTACTGATCTTGGTAGCAGCACCGGCCTCAGTAGATAGCAGAGCAGAGGTAAATAGGGCGCCTACCAGAATTAACGACTTTCTCTTATTCATTGTTATATCCCCCAATTTAACGTTTGTACCGCTTATAGGGCCTACTTTAGGGGTAGTGGGTTAATAAATCTAATGTTTAAGGGGTGAACAGGCTGAGAATGAAGTAAAAAGCCCGGCACCTGCACTTATGCAGGAGCCGGGCCTTATTACTTTTAACCCTTACGGATTAATTATTACTTAACGCCTAGCTTCTTCATGATCTTAGCGATAAGAGCATTTAGAGCTACGATCTTTGCATTTAATGCATCGATCTGGGTTAGTAGGCCAGCGTTTGCATCAGTAACTGATGCAGAGGCTGTGCGAACTGTCGCCGCTGCATCTCCACCGGTCATTTGAGCTGTGAATGAACCACCAAGAGCTGGTGCAAACACTGTTGGAGCTGTTGCAGATGTTGCAGACTTACCGGCAACATAAACGCTTGCAGCTGGTGCAGTTCCACCAACAGACTTGCTAAATGTCACTGCAGGAGATGCAGTTCCATCAGCAACTGCATTTCCGGCAGAGTCTTTAGCTGTACGTGTTACAACCATTGCCTCACCTGGAGCATACGCAGTCTTGTCAAATGAAAGAGTTTCAGTTGCGATTGTTGTTCCACCTACGGTGAAAGTTACAGCTGCAGAGCTGATCTTCGTTGTATCTGCGTTTGTGTATGAGTATGTAACAGTTGCAGTCTTACCTGAAGTTGCACCAGGTGCACCTGTAACTGAAGCATTGTAATAACCTAACCCATTAGCATCACTTACGTTCTCATTGACTGCAGTAACGGTTGAGCTAGAGATGACTGTAGAATCTGATGAAGTTGCAGTAAGTGTCAGTGCTGGGATCACCATTCCTGATGAATCCTTTGCAACAATTAAAACTGCAGGCTTTCCAGCAGACCCTGTTGAATAGGTTGTGCCAGTACATGTTGTTGAAGAACAGCCATGAACTGTTGACGCGCCGATATTGGCATAGTTTTGGGTAACTGTAAGTGTTGCAACAGTCGTTGAATAGAAGGTCACCTTAAATGTACCTACTGTTGTTTTAACAGCTGTTGTTGGGTCAGTAACAGTTACAGTTACTTCACCTGTTCCAGAGGTACCATCACCTGATACGTGAACGTATCCAACTGAAGCACCTGTAAGCGCTAGTGAGTGTGACTTTGCTGTACCGACTGCGGCAGTTGTTGAAGTATCAACAACACATAGGCCAGGGCCAGTTTTAATTTCGCAACCAAGGGTAGCTCCATTAAATGCAGCTCCAGAAGAGCCCTTTACAGCAACAGCTGCTACTGCACGTTGGGTTCCAATTGTTCTGCTTCCAATTATTCCAACGTCAGAAGTTGAACCAGCTCCGATTGTTGTTGATCCACCAGAGAATGAAGACATCAGTGATGCTCCACCAGTCGCAGTCGCTGCAGCAACAACTACGATATCAATTGTTTGGCGAGTTTCATTATAGTCAACATCAGTTGATCCACCGGCAGCAGTTTGGTGCCAAACGGTCAATGTGTATGTTCCAGCAACTGTTGGTGTAAATGACATCGAACCAACACCTGCTGAAGCTGAAGCAGCAGTTGATCCAGCAAGTAATGCTGCACCATTTCCGCCACCAGGTAGAGTTAATGCAGCGCCAGAAACATCTCCAGCAGAACCTGTTGCAAAGTGGTTAGCAAATGACGCTGTTGATCCACCAGTGATGGTGTTAACAGCAGAAACTTGAACATATCCACCTGCAGGTGTTGATAACTTTCCAACCAAAGTGGCTGCTACTGAACCCGCTAGAGCCGCAGTTGTTAAGCCAACGTTAACAACAACTGCTGAACCAACAGCTGGAGTAGAGGTTACTTTATATAAATTAATTGCAGTGACTTTATCGTAAGTCGCTTCAATTATGGCAGCATTCGATGCAGGAGCGCCGACTAGAGAAATTCCTAGTGCAGAGACCGCAACTAATGCGATTTTTTTTAACGAAATAGTTTTCACTATTTTCCTTTCGTTTAGTCAGATAAAAGTCGATCTTTTATCTGGCTGGTGAGAGCGGGATACTCATTAGCAATGAGTGACCCTTTTCCCACCGGTTGAAATGAAGAGCACGTGCTTCCTCACTTCGTATCCCTGCGGCCTATAGGAGGCAACAGGAAAGCTAGTTTTGAGTAATCTTTAAATTACTCCCTCTTGTTGAGTTGATCCTGTGAATAAAACCTGAGCTGACTGAGCGAGAATCTCTAACCCGTCTGCGGATACCTTAATTCTAACATTTACTACCGCTG
>Ga0214921_10007138_pt1 | contig 14998 bp, 11 predicted proteins | sample LL1505_MetaG_FD_177992 | JGI IMG/M metagenome (GOLD analysis project Ga0214921, IMG submission 177992) | Freshwater microbial communities from Lake Lanier, Atlanta, Georgia, United States - LL-1505 | ecosystem: Environmental > Aquatic > Freshwater > Lake | place: USA: Georgia | collected... | reverse complement strand
GTAAAATTAGTAATGCTATATCCAAAGACTATGATATGGTATGCAGATGGAATGGTGGTCCAAATGCTGGGCATACAGTATACATAAATGAAAAAAAATACAAAACTCATATTATTCCTTGTGGAGTATTTCAAGATAAATTAAGTATCATTGGCCCGAATTGCGTTCTGAATGTAGATAAATTTTATGATGAAATAGCATACTTAAAAAAAGAAGGATTTAATACATCATTAGTTAAAGTCAGTCCAAAAGCACACATTATTACCGATAGGCATTTGATCTATGATAAGATCCATTTAAAAGAGATATTTGGAACTACTGGACAAGGAATCGCGCCAGCTTATTCTGATAAAATGTTAAGGGTTGGTAAACTAGCGAAAGATTATATTGATAAAGAATATATTTGGGACGGCAATTTGTATGGAAAAATTTTATGCGAAGGGGCACAAAGTTTTTGGTTAGATATTAATTATGGAAATTATCCATATGTTACCAGTAGCGAGACGCTACCATATAGCGCTTGCTCTTTAGGTTTTAGTCCTAAAAAAATAAGAGATATAATTGGAGTAGCAAAAATTTATGATACAAAAAGTGGCGTAGATCCACTGTTTCCAAATTCGCTATGGGATGATGAAGATTTAGAAAAAATTATAAATTTAGGATCAGAATATGGATCTACTACTGGAAGGAAAAGACTAGCTAATTGGTTGAGATTAGATTATCTTATTCAAGCAATAAAAATATCTGGAGCAAATAAATTAATAATTAATAAGTGCGATGTTCTAGAAAAAGTTGGAAAATTTAAAATTGTCCTAGAAGATGATTCAATTGGTCAAAAAAATCTAGACTTTGATTCTATTGGAGCAATGAAAGATTTTATAAAAAATTACATTTATCAAAATACAGAAGAGTTTTCTAGAATAATATTCTCTGGCGACAGAAGTAAAATTTAATTTATTTTTAAATATTGCCAGGATTTCTTGCGTAGACGTAGATAACGTCTTGACGAGCGTAATCTCTTCCATTTTGTCCAGTATATGGTATGGGATAATTGGTAACTGCAGGACCGCTTGGAGTAGGGGGCCTTAAGGTTTTCCAGTTGGTGCAGCTATATCGTATTCCTCTTTTACCATACTCTGGAAGCCAATCCCAATCAGTACATCCAGAAGACATAGGAAAATTTGGAATACTTCCTGTAGGAGAAGGTAGTGCATTAGGCTTATTACAATCTGGATGACAAGGACTATTGGATATACTTGATGAGTCGTCGCATAGTATAGCTCTACATTCAAAAGCGTCTCTAGCTTTGTATATCTCTACAAGAGAAGATGGAATACCAAGTCTTACACTAGGTCGTCTAAATTCTATGTTACGACTTCTAAATTTAACAACAGGAACCCCAAAATCTTTAATTGAAGAATATGAATCATTCTCAAAATTTTTAAATACTTCTCCTCTTGAACCTGAATATGGTTTGTATAACATAGACGTATTATCTGAAGTGCTATACTTTCTTCCATCATTGTAAGTCCATTGACCGCTATTTATGTAATATGGTTGTTGGTATATTTCTCCACAAGAAAATATTGCATGAGCACAATCACCCTTTCTATACCATCCCATTATTATTGGAGCTTTAGTTTCTCCATTTGGCCATTTACATCTAGAGACAGTATTTCCAAACCAAATTGAGCTACCAAAATCCCATCCCCATTGATCTTGACATTTTTGGCATTTATATGTGTTTTTTTTACATGCAGGACATTTCGCGTCTGGAATTATTTTTCTTGGCGTTCCAACCTGCCCACTTTCCAATGGCATTCCCAATGGTATTAATTCTGTTTCAATTGATACTCCCGCATAGCATGTAAGTGGTTTATTGTTAATATCTACAATAGTTTTCCATCCTGGAATACTCTCACAAATACAAGGTTTAGGTTTTTGAGCCATAATTTTTATTACACATATTTTTTTAAAAAAAGTGTAATACGTTTATATATGTCGCGACCTATAGCACCTGAACCTATCACAACCAAATGCCAACGTTCTACAGTTGTAGATAGATTTAATCGTACTTTGAGATGTAATAAATACCAAAGTATAGTTCCTGATGTTCTTATACAACCAAATTTAAAATGTGTTCCGTTTATGAGTTATAGATGCGAAAATTGCGGATGCTCTCTCTTCACACAAGGTTGGTATATTTGTAATAAAAAAGGAGGGGGTCCTTATATCGTAGGATGGAATATAATTGGATCATGCGCTATTGCAAGAATAAGTAGTCCTTCTGGAAACACCCCAGCATGTATGCCTCCAACTAATGTCCCCATAGTCGTAGGAACAAATCCTATACGAGTAGGGTGCCTACCTGGGTATACCCTTGACACATCTATTGGAACTCCTTACGGAATGTGCAGATGTAATGATTCTACAAGCGTAAACTATAATCCCTGTTATGGCACAGATGCTCTCCCACCAATGGGCTATTCTGTGCCAGGTTGTAGACGATTTGGTAAAATTTTGACTTATTCAATGCCTACGCGTAAAAATCCTATTTGTTTTGATCTTACAAAAATAGAAACATCAGACGAACAATAACTTCTATTATATAAAATAAACTTCTAAATGAGTTTCTTTATCTACCACAGAAAAGTTTTGAAACTGCAAGCTTGATCTTATCTTTGTAACAAACTCTAACCAAGCTTCATCACTTTTTTCTACTTTATAAATTTTTCCAGGAGAGGAAAACTCTAAAGATATATTTTGTTTTTTAAAAGTTTCTTCCTCTATTATAAATCTCCAATTTTCATTTATTTCTTCTCTGAGTTTTTTAGCATTATCTGAGTCTATTAAGCTCTTTAAAAAGGTTTCATCTTCTTTTATATTTAATCTAGTTGTTAAATAATTAATCACTCTTTGCTTACATTCGCAATTTGGGTTGTCTCTAGAGCTTAATAAATCAATTTCTAATTCTGGATATTTCTTTTTAATTTCATCAAAAATTGTATTGTCTCGGAGGATAACATCATAATATCTTGCTATGTATGGGATTTCTTCTATATTCATATTAGTATATTATATATATATTTTTAAAAATTTCTATTTTTTTTATATTTGTGTAAAATATGGTGGCCTTATTGGGTGAATTCGGTGAAAGTCCTATAAATAAAAAATAGTTCTTTGAAATATATAGGATAACGCCGAGCCAAGCTTGAACCGCGACAGACATGGTTCAAGAAGGTGTAGAGACTAACTCTTGAGCTATCGCAGCAATAAAAGAGACACGAGCACCCGAAGCTGCCTCCAAAAGCAGCTAAGACATAGTCCGATCTTAATGGTAACATTAAGTCTTAAAATTAAAAATTTAAGAAAAAACATCATGGAATCAGCGCAAATGCAAATCGCTACGCGTGGCAATCACAATAAAAGTTCATTCTGTACGGAAGCGACTCACCTCTTTTATATGTTGAAAGACCATCCATCGCAAGATGAAGATAAGCAAAAGGCTAAACTAATATGTCAAACAATAAAACTAGAGCTGGATTAGATCCAAGTGTATCTGCAGGAGACTTAAGAAAGATTCTTGCTGTAAACAAGAAGACCTTTAAAACGTTTTCTAAAGATTATCTCACTAGCGAAGAAGCGCTTTTTTATAAAAGTGGTTTTTATACCCCAAAAAGCGAATCTCTTTCTAAAAGAGAAAATGATCAAAAATTTGGAGAAGATTATAGAGGGTCAAATTATAATGGTTTTTGGAAAGAATCTGGATGGATTCCAATTGAAAAAACTATACAAAATACAAAAAAACTTTATTTAGATAAACCAAGGCCTTTTTGCCCAAGAAATAATCTTCCATATACAATAGTAGATGATCCAAGTAATTTAAACCCCTGGCTCGTTTCAGGAGCAGCGGCAACAGGAGATCCGTTTAGAGCTTCGACAGGAGTATATGTTGATTTAAAATGGTCTGGCTATCAAATAGAATATGATAACGAAAAATATTGCGTAGCTGGACTTCTTAGAAAAGCAATTTATAATAACCAAACTATCGATCCAAATAGAGGCATTGTACCATATAGAAATTATTTTGAAATTTTTGAACATAGTGGAAATCAAAAATTTGATATAGGCAATCATAAATTTTATTTAGAGTCAGGGTATAAACATGGTCAAGTTATTGGTTATAATCAAATATTTTTTCAATCTGGATTAAATCCTTCTGGATTTATGAATTATAATTTCTTAGCTCTTCCAAATAGAAGAATTACCCGTTGGGATAAAAGATTAGGCAGGGCTGCTAAAAGCTACATTGGCTCTACACCCAATTATCCTAGCATAACAGAACCAAGAAACATTGTCAGATATCATATATTCTTTTTTACAGGAGAATTACCAGTTGTCTATTTAACTGGTGCAGCTAATTTAACAAATAGAGGCTTTGGTTTTGGCTCAGTATATGAGCATAATAATCCTAAATATAAATTATCAGTAAATAACAACTATAAAATGGTATTTACTGGCATATATGCAGAGTCTGCTACTAAAGAACTATCTATTTTTAACACAGGTAACATAACAGAAAGATTTTACATCGGTATTAATAATCCAAACATCATTTCTATACAACAAAATAGAATACCAGGAATTCCTAATCATGGAGTTTGGTCTAATGAGGGGCAAAGTGGCCATCAATATGGTGAAATAATTGAAAAAGTTTATAAAATTGGAAGAGAGTCTAATATTAATCTTAAAATTAAAATTAATACCAAAGGGTTAACCCCAAACGCTTTGAACACAGCTCATATTAATATATATAGAATCACTGGCACGGTTAAGCCTTTCACAGATGATTTCCCAGCCACATTAGTTAAAGTTGGTCGTTTTACCGATTATGGCAACGGAGTTAAAAATTTAGCTTACCAGTCTCAAAAATACACAATACCTATTAATATATATCCTAAAACCAATGATTCTAAAATAATTAGCGATGGAAATTTTTATCAAAATTTACAAAGCGGCGACTATAAACCAATTTTTAAAGTTGGACAAGTAATTGATATAAATCCAAACAATAAAAATCATTTTAATTTAAATAACTCAATGGGATTAACTTTTTACAGTAATGGGACAAATTTAAAAGATTTAAGTGTAAGTTTAGATACGAGAGGAAAAATTAAAAGAAAAGGCATAGAAGACGGTCAGGTTTAATTTATGGATTTATCTTCGATTAAAACAGTACAAATCACAGAAAAAAATTTAAATCCAAATGGGATTTTATTATTTGATAATTATGTCAAAAAAATGGTTTCTAATTATCTTGTTTCATGGATATCTAATAGCGATCAAACTCTTTCTATGTTTTATCAAGGGAATCCTCCAAGTGAAATTGGAGATACAGATTCTGTATATAGAGGATACGGGGTAGGTGGAAGTCAAAAAAGAATTGTTGCTAATGCTTATTATGAATCGATGCCGCCAGAAGCTAGAAAATTAACTGGGGTTAATGATATTGATGGTGTATCTGTTCATGGACTAGCTTTATTAGAAGATAAAACTATTACTGGGTGGTCTATGACTGGGTATATTTATCCATTTGGATGGAGCGAATATGTTACTAGTGGTGACGCAATATGGAGACAATCTAGATATGCCGCTACAGGAGGCGCATTTCTTAGAAATGTTAAAAAAATTGGAGCAGATCAGCAGTCTTCTTTCGCTTTACTAGAAGGTGATATTTTGACTGGTTGGGGACAAGTTTATTCGTATAAAACGAGCTCGAATAGTTCTCGGATCAGACCACTGACTCCAAATCTTAGTCTTGCTACATATGGAAGTGGAACTGGATATTTAATTCTTGGCGACACATCATACTACAATGGTTGGGGAGGTACAAATTCTTTTATTTTTGATCCACAAAATCCAACAACCTATATAAATGTAACAAGTGGAAATTGTGTTGGATTAGCTATGTCAGCAAATGGCAGAAGAAAAATTTCTGTCGTTCAGGATGGATATCTTGGTCAAGACTCAGCTTCTTTTAGTTTTGGAACAACAACTAAGTTTAATCAGAAAAAAAATTGGACTTCATGCGCTTCTGCTTATGACTCAGATGGCTCTATTGGAGTTGAAAGATTGATAGCTACAGTTAGCGGTGGCAATATATGGACTGGAAATTATTTTGAATGGAAAGAAATTAGCGTTGATAATTCTCCAAAAAATTGGACTTCATGCGCAATAGATTACTATGGAAATAATCAAACAGCCACAGCCTATGGAGAAAAAATTTGGATTTCTAACAATTATGGAGCCACTTGGCAAAGTAAAGCCACTAATCAAAATTGGACATCTGTATCTATGTCTAGTGGTGGAAAATATCAAACAGCTGTTGCATATAACGGTAATATTTGGATTTCTACTGATTTTGGAAATAATTGGATTCAAAAGGGTATTGTATCAAATTGGAAAAGTGTAGCAGTCGCTCAAGAAGGAAAATATCAAACAGCCGTTGCTTCACCTGGAAAAATTTATACATCTTCAGATAGTGGAAATAGTTGGATTGAAAAAAATATTCCAGGAATAAGAAATTGGAGTAGCGTAGCATTAGGACACAATGGAGATATTCAAGTTGCAGTCTCTAATCATCTAGATGATAACGGTAGCGTTTGGATTTCTACAGATACAGGTTATAATTGGTCAGATGTCACTTCTTATATTACTGGAGTCTTAACAAATTTAAGTTATCCTAATATGCAATATAAAAGCCAACCTAAAGGTTGGAATAGTGTTGCGGTTGACAAAAATTTTACATCTCCAGGCAATTTTTTTACTATAGCTCTTGGAAATAGTACTATCAGCGGCGGCGTTTTGGTTCAAACAACAGCTGTGCCACATTATTCTGGATTTGCGTCTGAACAACTTCCATTCGCTTCTTATCCAACTTTGTATTTAACTGGAGTAAAAGATTTTGATGTAGGAGAAAATTACATTAATATTTTATTTAAAACTGGATCTTCAGATTCGTATATGATGAGCGGTTGGGGCAGTGTACCAACCAGATTAAAGAATGATGGTCTTAGAGATGTAAAGAAAGTTATTGCTACAAGAGATCACACATTTGCATTACTAAAGAGCGGAAATACTACAGTTATATCTGGATGGGGATTAACAGAACAAAATTTGAATGATTTTGAAAGATTTGTTTGGAGTCAATATGCAGGAGGGGTTTCTGGTTGGTTTGGTGGATTTCTTAATGATTACAAAATGTGGACGGGGATTAAAGATTTTGATGTAGGCTATAATCATGGAATTGCAATTTTTGAAGATGACAAAGTTTCTGGGTGGTGCTCTTCACAACCTGTACAAGGAAAAGAGTTAATAGCACAAATAAATAATAAATATAAGACTGTTTTAGATGCAAAAATGAATTTTTATTTAGATGTGCCTTCATTTAGTGGAGGCGAGCACATTTATTTTAATGAGATTACTCCTTACAAATTAAAATTTAATCAAAGCTTAGACCAATGGGAAGCTGTATCTGATATAAATTCTTTAAATCCAGTTGCTTATAGATCTAGAGGGTATGGTTCAGGTGCATTGCTAGGTACTTGGGATGGAGTGGGGAATTCTCAAGGACAACAGTTAGAAGTTATTAATAATACAGCTCAATCAATTTATCCAATAGAAAAAGGCGAAGCATATATATCAGCAGTTTCAGACAAAGACTGGATACAAATTGATAACCAAAATTTAATTTTTCCATGGAATAAAAGTGTTGCATATGTTGGTTCTACTGGGACACCAATTCAATTATTTAATTTACCGACTGGAATAAATTATAATTTTGTGTCGGGAAGTTCATTGCTTACTCCTTACGAGGGAGCAGACCCAATTAGTTTTCAAAGTCTATATGACTCAAATGGCATAAATTCAGAAAATTTTTCAGAATACGGTATAGACGCACAAGGTAATTATCACTCTACGAACACTTATGTTCCATATAAGACTTTGTTTATTGCTGACGAATTTGGCAAAAATTGGCTGACTGGAATTAGTAATGATAACAAACGCTATACATCTTTATCAATGGATAGAGAAGGAAAAGTTATTGTTGCGGTTAACCAAGAAGGAGATATCTGCGCTTCAAGTAATTCAGGTATAAATTGGAGCAGGCAATCATTTCCAGGATATAGTTGGAAATCTGTAGATTACAATAAATCAGGCTCAATAAGCGGTAATCTTTATCTCACAGATTATAATGGGTTTGTTTACTGCTATCCTCAAACTGGACTTGGAGACTATTGGAATTCTTTTTCAAACCCTAGTCTTAATTATTTTGCTCCAAGAAAAATAAATAGCAACACACAATTTAGTGGCGTAAATTTTGTTAAAAGTTTTCCTAATTCGTTAGTAGTACCCGACAGTTATTTGTTAGGGACTATTCCTACTTACCATGATAATGGTATGAATAATAATAACGCTCAAATTATAGGAGAAAAATCAGGAACATTAAAAATAACGCTAAATGGTGGTACATCATTTGATGAAATATATAATGTTTTTGGTACAGAAGAACAAGATAAGGTTCCGTTTTTAATGCCATCGAACGAGTGGGTTGATGTTGCTTGTTCTCAAGATTACCAATACACAATTGCTCTTAGAAAAAATAAATCTCCATTATATTCTGATAATTCAATGATGAATTTTTCTGAAGCTCTTCCTACAGGTGATTGGAAAAGCGCAGCAATAAGTAAAGATGGTAAATACGCGCTAATTACTTCTTCTGGAGTAGGTGTTTATCAAAGTATAGATTTTGGAGCAACGTGGAATAAGACTAGCGTTACTATTTCAACCGTGGCTTCAAATAGAAGTTACACATCTTGCGCCATGAGCGATGATGGAAAATTTCAAGCATTTGCAGCAGATAGATTATATATATATACATCAAAAGATTATGGATTAAATTGGTCTTTATCTAACACATCTACAATAGGATCAAGATCATGGTCTAACTTAAAAATAAATAATTCTGGAGACAATCTTGTAGCTTGCTCTACTCTTACGGGAGCACAAACGCCCAATAGCATTGTTGTTTCTTCTGGTTGTGTTGTTATTTCTCAAATACCTAAAGCTTTTGTCGGTGGAGTTACTCTTTATCCTACCACAGATTATCCTCTTACAGTTTATAGAGAGACTTCTGGAGTTTCTAGCTCTGCAGAAATGCAAAAAACAACAAACTCTGAAATAGGCATAACTGAAGCGCAAATTTCTGAATTATTTTTATATCAAAAAAATTCTAAATCTGGCGAGTGGATTCTGTCTTTAAGATACCTTAAAGACTTTTTGTTTGGCACTTACACTTTTGATAAAGGAGAAGAGATAATTGCTTCTCAAGCAAGAAGTTTTGCTGAAATTGGTGGATATGCTTTTCCCCCAAGCGGATCATGGAATAACTTTTATACTAAAGCTGCAAATGGTAGAGACACTGTATTAAATACAGGATTGAGTCTAGAATATTCGATTACCGATACTCTAAAATCTATAGATTCAAGAACAGGTTATATGCAAGATGTTAATTTTTATATTGATTATTCTAAGATGCTACCAAATTATTCTAATCCAAGTCAAGTATATTTATATGATGATGGTACTACTCTTAACTATACAAAATTTGGAGCAAATATCACAGTTAAAGATGCAACTTCATCTAACTGGTCTTTCAACCAGAATGGCGTAATAGAAGCTAATTCAGATTTTGCTGTTAACATATCAAAATTTGCTGGAGATACTGGCGTTGATTGGAATCAGAGTATTAGCTTTGCTAAGTGCCCGAACACCTTTTCTACTAATTTATATGGTCCATTATTACCAAATGATGATATGCCATTAAGATCGACGTATGTGTATAATCCTCAATATCTTGATGATCCAACTAGAGGCAATAATCCTTGGTACATTCTTATAAAATTTTTAATTACTGGATTTAAAAACTATTCAGGTACAGCCGGAAATAAGTGGGGTAGTTTTAACTGGAAAAATCCATATATATTTGATAAATCATCAAATACAAAAATTCCATTAATTTCTGAAGTTTATACTATAGGGAACTTAAGCAGAGGATTACCATTATGGTCAGGCCTAGCACATAATCAACAAATACCAATATACTCTGGAAATTGTCATCATTTTCAAGTTAGATTATATCATCCTCTTTTAAATTCAGGAGGTTACGAAAATCAAGAAAGAAATATTTGGAGTCAATTAAGTACAACTGGAACATATTCTGGTGGATATCTCTGGAATGGAATAGAAGATCAAGGCAGTGGAGAATTATCACTAGGTTTGAGTTTAGAAAGAGGCAGAGAATATAGGTTTATTCAACAAAAGCCTATTAACGACAGAAATAAACTTAAAATTTATCCTAGTAGTGGAGTTGAAGTTTTTGAATATGATTCTGATAATTCATCAGATTATAGATTTATTCAAGTAAAAATTAATTCAGAAAATGATAATGAAAAATCTATCTCTTGGTCTAAAGGAGATCAATCTTATATTACTGGATTTACAGGCAATTTTGTAAATTGTAGAGGCAATTATATTATAGGTAAATTTTATGAGACTGATATAACTGGAATAATTCCAGATCCAGCAAAGCCTAATTATGTTAAATACTCTTCTAATCAAGCTTCTGGTGAATGGTACTTTAATAGCGGTATTGAAAATAAAATGCTTGGCACAATTAGATTTCTTGATAAACTATATCCAGCAGAGTTTTGGTATCTTTCTGGTTTAAATTATAAAACTTGGCCGAATAATAAAGAAAATGGATTTAAAACTACAACTGCTTATGCATTCTTAAAATCTGGAGATACTAAAATCCCATTTTATGGTACTTTGGTTCAAACAGCAAAAGGCATAAATACTGGAATATTTAATCCAAGCGGTAACGGTTCATCTCAAAAACATATATGGAATGGAAGATTTAAAATTATAGGTACAAATAATTTTTCACAGCGAGCAAATTTTGCTGCTGAATATCCAAATTTAGGAGATAAAAATCCATTTGATATTAATATTTGCACAGATTATAATCTAGCAAATGACCCAAACACTTGGTCATTGTTATTTCAACCTCTTGCAGAAAGAAGCGGAATCTCAGCTTTTTCTGGAATTGCAAGCAGTGGATATTTCTTTACGGATAAAAAGAATAATTTTTACGTCAGAGATACGATTTTAGGTAGAAAAAATAGCATAGTAAATATAGTATTCATTCCGCCAACACAAGCTAGACTAGCAGCTAATAAAATAGCTTTTTGGACTGGGTCCAGCAAAACTGGACCATGGGCAGAAGTAACTGGCTCAGAAGCAAGCATTTTTGGAGGAACTAGTAATTTCTATAATGTAAATTCATCCACCTTTACGGACTCTAGTATAACTGAATCATTTGGAGAAGTCTGGCAGTTGATACAAGTATATATTCCAAATACCGTGAACTCATCACAAATTTTTACAAAATTTGGTCCAGCAAATAGTAATCCAAATTGTGCTTTAGGCACAGGATGTAGACACACAAACCTAGTATTTATTGATGACGGTTTACCAACTGTTTCTCCCAGCGGATATTATCAACTTATTAGCGGAAATAATATTTTTAAAACTACCGTCAATTATTCTCAACCAACTTCAGCTTTATTCAAAGGAAATGTTAACGTGTGGTCTTCTGATCCATACTTTACCAAACAAATACCTTTGCAATTAACTGGCGCTATAGATTATATAAATTATTAATAACAAGGTTGACAAGCCTGAGTCCAAAAACTAGCAGTAGATCCTGCACTAGCAAATTTAGCATCATTTAAATAAGCATGGTAACATCTTATTTGAGCTCTAAAACATACGGAGCCAGGAAGTCCGGTCGAGGTGGTGTTGGAGCTCCATGTTCCTAGATTTATTAAATACATTTGGCAAGTCATAGTCAAGGACGTTCCTTTTTGGGTATTTGTTATAGATGCTCCATTAAAATAAAAAGTTCCGTTATTTAGTGTGCTAGAACAACCGTTAGTTAAGAAAGTGTGCCCTATATAGTAGGCACCATCGCCATAGCCTGTTGTTCTTCTTGGTGTATCTGTATATCCATTGCATATAGTAGTAGCGCTGACTGCTGAGGTTGATACGCAAGTTTTGCTACCATAACATCTACTTGGATCCCCTGCAGAAGAACTTATGTCTCCATAAACCAGCCATCCGCAGGGATATGACCCTCCCCAACTTGCTGTATACTTATAAGTGCAACCTCCAGGAATAAAAAATGAACTAGGCATTATGCCTCCGGCATTATATCAATAATCAATCTGTCGCAATGAATATACTGCTTTATAGAATTATCTTGATTAACGCATTCTTTCTCTTCTTGATAAAATATAAGTGGCAAATTAGCGTAAGTTTCACTATCCATTATAAGAAAAGCTAAATCACACTCTGCCTCTTCTTTTTCAAAATTTATATTATTACAAAAGTCCACATATATTATATGGCTTTTAAAGAGCTTTATATATAAAAAGTGTAACATATTAGATATATGAAAAAATTTAACAAGATTTTTGTTAAGAATAATTTTCAAAATTCTTTTCAAGACCCGGATACAGGCTTAATAACTTGTTTGGGATGTTATAACATAGGTGGGGATAGCGGGATGGATCCTCCTCCTTGGCCACCCGGACCAACTACTCCAACTACGCCAACTACTGGACCAACTACTCCAACTACGCCAACTACGCCAACCACTCCAACCACTCCAACGACTCCAACTACGCCAACTACTCCAACGACTCCAACTACGCCAACTACTCCAACGACTCCAACGACTCCAACTACGCCAACTACTCCAACGACTCCAACTGCTGGACCAACTGGTGGTGGTAGTGGTGATCCTTGTGAAGGCATGCCAGATCCTACTGATGAGCCTTGGAAATGTCCTCCTTCTGATACTGACTTGGGGGACTGTATTCAGACACAGGCAGATCTGCAAGCGGATTGCGTCGATTGTGAGGCTGCGGCAGAAGCAGCAAACGCGAACCCTAATTGCCCATATACTTTTTGTGACCATGTAGATGCTGGTGATTGTCCTTATTGCGTGGAGGGATCAGGTCCAGGAACGAAAAAATGTTCTTACTATGTGATTAATGGAGTGACCATTCCGATAGGGTACGTTTGGGCGCCAGGCTCATATACCGCCTGTGAAAATAAAACTATGGCTCTTGGAGATGAGTGCACCCTTAGATCCGCTGACGGCCCATCCGAAGCCAGTTGCTGCGATACGTCTACTGCTGTAGCTTAATTTTTATGAAAAAATTTAACAAGATTTTTGTTAAGAATAATTTAGAAGAAAACACGGCAGGGCTTACTGAGCCAGCGGTCGGCGGTGTGGGCATTGGTGGAATCATCGGTGGGGGTATCATCACCCTCATCGCAGTGGCTTGTTTGAGCGCCCAAGGCATAGGGGGATGCGGGAGTCTTTTATCTCTTGGGCCAACCACACCAACCACACCAACCACACCAACTGGACCAACTGGTGGTCCAACTACGCCGACTACTCCAACTACACCGACTACTCCAACTACACCGACTACACCGACTACTCCAACTACACCGACTACACCGACTACTCCAACTACACCGACTACACCGACTACTCCAACTACACCGACTACTCCAACTACACCGACTACGCCAACTACACCAACTAGTGGTGGTAGTGATGATCCTTGTGAAGGCATGCCAGATCCTACTGATGAGCCTTGGAAATGTCCTCCTTCTGAGACTGACGTGGGGGACTGTACTCAGACACAGGCAGATCTGCAAGCGGATTGCGTCGATTGTGAGGCTGCGGCAGAAGCAGCAAACGCGAACCCTAATTGCCCATATACTTTTTGTGACCATGTAGATGCTGGTGATTGTCCTTATTGCGTGGAGGGATCAGGTCCAGGAACGAAAAAATGTTCTTACTATGTGATTAATGGAGTGACCATTCCGATAGGGTACGTTTGGGCGCCAGGCTCATATACCGCCTGTGAAAATAAAACTATGGCTCTTGGAGATGAGTGCACCCTTAGATCCGCTGACGGCCCATCCGAAGCCAGTTGCTGCGATACGTCTACTGCTGTAGCTTAATTTTTATGAAAAAATTTAACAAGATTTTTGTTAAGAATAATTTAGAAGACCCTGATGTAGGCGTTTTTGTTTTTGGTGATGGCGGCGGTGACGGCGGTTGCCTGGGAGTTTGCCCTCTTCCTAAGTGTCTTTTTGGTTGTCCAACTTCACCAACCACGCCAACTACACCAACTACACCAACTACACCAACTACACCAACTACGCCAACTACACCAACTACGCCAACTACGCCAACTACACCAACTACGCCGACTACTCCAACTACACCGACTACTCCAACTACACCGACTACTCCAACTACTCCAACCACTCCAACTACGCCGACTACTCCAACCACACCAACTGGACCAACTGGTGGGCCAACTACTGGTGATCCTTGTGAAGGGATGCCAGATCCTACTGGTGAGCCTTGGAAATGTCCTGCCGATCCCGACGGCTCAGGTTTAGACTGTGATCAGGAAAAAGCAGATCTGGCTAAAGAGTGTGCAGATTGTGCTGCTGCGGCAGCAGCAGCAAACGCGAACCCTAATTGCCCATATACTATTTGTGATGCTACAGACGCTGGTCTATGTGCATATTGCGAGGAGGGACAAGGTCCAGGAACGAAGAAATGTTCTTATGCTGTGATTAATGGACAGACCATGGTCTTTGGGTACGTTTGGGATCCAAACTCATATACCGCCTATAAAGACAAAAAAATGGCTCTTGGAGATGAGTGCACCCTTATATCCGCTGACGGCCCATCCGAAGCCAGTTGCTGCGATACGTCTACTGCTGTAGCTTAATTTTTATGAAAAAATTTAACAAGATTTTTGTTAAGAATAATTTAGAA
>Ga0214921_10007135_pt1 | contig 15000 bp, 15 predicted proteins | sample LL1505_MetaG_FD_177992 | JGI IMG/M metagenome (GOLD analysis project Ga0214921, IMG submission 177992) | Freshwater microbial communities from Lake Lanier, Atlanta, Georgia, United States - LL-1505 | ecosystem: Environmental > Aquatic > Freshwater > Lake | place: USA: Georgia | collected... | reverse complement strand
AAGACAGATAATATCAATCGCCAGATTGTTTAGCAGTTCTTCGGGCGTAGCTGCAAAACCGGTTTTATATTTTTCTGAAAAAGCGCGGGCTTTTTCGGGAGTGCGATTGTAGGCTGCAATCAGCTTAACGTCAGGAATTTGACTTAAGGCTTGGGCGTGAAACTCGGCAATCACGCCCGTCCCCCAAATTCCAATGCCTAAAGTGTTAATCGCCATACCTCAAAGTATTAAATTTTCTATTCAAAGGAAGTCTGAATCTAACGCATAGAAGTCACAGACGATTAAAGGTTACTTAATGTGCTCCAATAAAAACGCCTAATTATTAAGGTTTTCGCTAATTATGGGTTGTCTATTGGCCCATTGTTGTGAGACAGTAGTTCATAATTTCGATGCGGTTACTTATCACAGGCGGAGCGGGCTTTATTGGATCCAACCTTGTTCGCTTGGCACATGGTTTGGGCCATGAGATTGTTGTGGTTGATAAGCTCACTTATGCTGGGAATCGTGCCTCACTCTCGGACTTAGAGGGCAAGCAAGGTTACAGCTTTCTTAAGGCTGATATTTGTGATGCGGAGGCGATGCGCGTGGCAGTAAATACATTTAAGCCTCATGTGATTATGCATCTAGCGGCAGAGTCACACGTGGATCGCTCTATTGATGGGCCGGGAGAATTTATTTCGACCAATGTCTTAGGCACATTTCAATTATTACAAGCGGCGCTCGGTTATTGGAGAACTCTCGTGGGTGAGCAAAAAGAAAAATTTAGATTTCTACATGTTTCGACTGACGAAGTTTTTGGCTCACTCGACACTCATGATACGGCATTTAGTGAAACAACTCCCTATGATCCGCATTCACCGTACAGCGCGAGCAAGGCTTCGAGCGATCACTTAGTGCGTGCTTGGATGGATACCTATGGGCTACCTGTAATCATCACTAACTGTTCCAATAATTACGGCCCGTATCAATTTCCAGAAAAGTTAATCCCCGTGGTTATTCTCAAAGCTCTTCGTGGAGAATCCATTCCTATTTATGGTAAGGGTGAAAATATCCGTGATTGGTTATATGTAGATGATCACGCTCGTGGTTTACTCGCTGCAGTTCTTAATGGTAAGCCTGGTCGCACCTATTGTATTGGCGGTGACAACGAGCGTCGAAATATAGACTTAGTAAAAATTATCTGTTCGTTGCTGGATGAACTGCGTCCAAGGGCTGACGGTAAGCCTCATGCCTCAGCCATCACTTATGTCACAGATCGACCGGGGCATGATATGCGCTACGCTATCAATTCATCACGTGCCCGCACTGAATTAGGCTGGGCTCCACAAGAGAATTTTGAAAGCGGTTTTCGTAAAACCGTAAAATGGTACTTAGATAACCCACAATGGACTCAGGCTATCCTTGATGGCTCTTATCGTCTTGAGCGTCTAGGCAAAGTCTAATAACACTCTCCTATGAAAGGCATAATCCTAGCTGGCGGATCGGGCACGAGACTTCACCCGCTCACGCATAGTATGAGTAAACAACTCCTACCGGTCTATGATAAGCCAATGATTTACTATCCCTTATCAGTGTTAATGCTCGCTGGTATTAGGGAAGTTCTAATTATTTCGACTCCTCACGATTTACCGCGTTTTCGTGAAGTACTTGGTAATGGTTCGCAATTGGGATGTCGTTTTGAATATGCAGAACAGGCTGTGCCTAATGGTTTAGCTCAGGCATTTGTTATCGGAGAAAAATTTATTGGGAATGATAACGTCTGCCTGATATTGGGGGACAATATTTTCTATGCTGCTGGTTTTAGTGAACTACTTCATTCGTGTCATGAGCCGAATGGAGGAATTGTATTTGCTTACCACGTGCCAGATCCAGAGCGTTTTGGAGTCGTGGAGTTCGACGCTAGTGGTATGGCTATTTCTATAGAAGAAAAGCCCAAGCAGCCGAAATCGAGTTATGCTGTACCCGGGCTCTATTTCTACGATAATTCAGTCATCGGTATCGCCAAGGCGCTGAAGCCCTCGGCACGCGGTGAATATGAAATTACAGATGTAAACCGGGAGTATCTGAGCCAGAAAAAACTAAATGTTAAAATAATGAATCGCGGAACTGCCTGGCTCGATACCGGCACTTTTGATTCACTATTACAGGCTGCCCAATTTGTTCAAATCGTAGAAGCACGCCAGGGTTTCAAGATTGGTTGTATCGAAGAAATTGCGTGGCGGAAAAAGTATATTACAAAAACTGAATTATTGGCTCTCGCTCAGCCTATTATTAAATCGGGCTACGGAAAATATTTACTAACTTTAAAAGACTAATCATAGTAATCGTATGTTAATTAAGCATATAGATATTCCTCAGAAAGGCGATGAGCGTGGATTGCTATCAGTTGCTCAACTAGGCGAGGCTTTACCTTTTATTGTACGCAGAGTTTACTGGATTCATGGGACGCAAAATGGTGTCTCTCGTGGTTTTCACGCGCATAAAAATCTGAAGCAATTTTTTGTCTGTGTTGCTGGTTCAGTGCGCATGTTTTTTACAAATGGATTTATAAGTGATACCTTCACGCTCACATCATTCTCAGGTGGTGTATTTGTTGGTCCACGTTTATGGAGAGAGATGTCGGATTTTAGCCCTGACTGCGTTCTGATGGTTTTTACAGATGCTGAATATGATGAGGCAGATTATATCAGAAATCACACAGATTTCATGAAATATGCCCAAACCGATTAAAACATCTCTTCTTAATTTCGTGGAATTTCCTACTTACGGAGATTCACGTGGTCAACTTTCTGTTGCTCAGATTGGGTCTAGTTTGCCTTTTGAGATTCGTAGAGTATATTGGGTGCATGGTACAAAACCAGGAGTCTCCCGTGGATTTCATGCTCATAAAAAACTAAACCAAATTTGTTTATGTATGGTAGGGAATGTCAGAATGCATGTTTTTGATGGCAAAAATTATGATTCCGTAATTTTAAAACCTGAACACGGAGGACTAGAGATACCGCCTAATCTTTGGCATGAGATGCACGACTTTTCACCCGATTGTGTTCTCGCTGTTTTTACAGACGCAGAATATGATGAATCGGATTATATAAGAGATCGGCAAAAATTTATCCAATATGTTCATACACTCTAGTTCGGACGTTCAGACAAAGCAGATTGGCGAAGGTACCCGTATTTGGCAGTATGTAGTTATTCTTCCAGGTGCAGTAATAGGACGCGACTGTAATATATGTTCACACTGCCTTATTGAAAATCAGGTTTCGGTTGGTAATCGAGTGACAATTAAGAGCGGTGTCCAACTTTGGGACGGAGTAACTATTGAGGATGATGTGTGTATCGGTCCCAATGTAACTTTCTGTAACGACTTACACCCCAGATCCCGAAATATAAACTTCAAAATCTTACCGACAGTGGTCCGTAATGGCGCCTCTATAGGTGCCAATGCTACTATATTGCCTGGTTTGATAATTGGCGAGGGTGCGATGATCGGAGCTGGAGCGGTGGTCACTAAGGATGTCCCAGCTGGAGTAGTTGTTATCGGGAATCCTGCACGACCACTATGAGTAGTAAGTATATTTCAAATAACCGCCTTTCTTGTGCCGCCTGGTGTGCGGCCAGAAAATTTATAGGTTATGATAGAATCCATGAGTTTAATGGTGGGCTGGGAAACCAGATGTTTCAGTATGCACTAGCCTTTGCCCTGCAGCAAAAATGCCGTGTTCGTGTTGGGGTGGATATCAGGCGCTATGGCCAAAATTCGCATCACAACGGTTGGGAAATTAATAGGGTGTTCAATATGCCCGATAAATTTCCCGAGCTGTCAAGTTCACGTGGTCTCATAGCTTATCGTGCCGCTAAGATTATTGGTAGGGTAACAAGAGAGATAGATGAACTTTCTTATAAGCCCAAGGTTCTTGAGTCGGCCCTCAGTGGATATATCCGCGGTTATTGGCCATCTTATAAATACTCTGAAGCTGCAGAAGATGTATTACGCAAAAACTTCACTTTCGCTCAGTCCCTCGGTGAAGCAACGCGCTATGCTGATGAAATTAGTCATCCTAATTCTGTCGGAATTCACGTACGCAGAGGGGACTATCTATCTCAAGCAAACGCTGGCCATTTTCATGGAATCTGTACTAATTCCTATTACGAAGCAGCTTTTAGAAAAGTTTTTGAGTCAATTGAATCGCCGAAAATTTTTATTTTCTCCGATGACATTAACTGGTGTAAACAAACATTTTTAAATAATAAATTCACCTTTATCGAAGGAAATATCGGGCGGGACTCGTGGAGGGATATGGCGCTGTTTAGTAAATGCAGTCATCATGTTATTGCTAATAGCAGTTTTAGCTGGTGGGGAATGTGGCTCTCAGGTCGACGCCCAGACCACCTGCGCATTGGCCCTAGTCGTTTGCTTAACCCCGGTCGGTTTATCTATAACATCGATGATTTTCTGGACCCTGGAGTAATCAAGATTGATAGCCAAGGCCACCAAATTTGACTAATAATATTAAGACACTCATTACGCTAAATGAAAATACCCTTTCTGGATCTCAAAAAAATTAATGCACGGCATGCTTTGGAATTAAAGGCAGCTGCGGCTCGTGTAGTTGATTCCGGATGGTATATTTTGGGCGAAGAAGTTAAATTATTTGAATCTGAATTCGCAACCTGGGTTGGCTCACCGAATGCCATTGGAACCTCCGATGGATTATCAGCCCTCATTCTTGCGCTTCGCGGATGGAAGGAGCTTGGCCTACTCAAAGACGGTGACGGCGTGGCAGTTCCGGCTAATACATATATTGCTTCGATTCTCGCCATTACCGAGAATCGTTTGCGTCCTGTGCTTGTTGAGCCCGACGAAGACAGTTTTAATCTCGGTGCTGATAAACTTGCCGCCGCACTTACATCTGACGTTAAGGCGGTTCTTGTAGTTCATCTTTACGGCCAACTGGCCGATATGTCAGCAATCGCTAAATTGTGTCGAGAGCGCGGACTATTGCTACTAGAGGATGCAGCACAGTCTCATGGTGCTTCTACTCAAGGAGTAAAAGCCGGTTCGTGGGGTGATGCAGCCGCATTCAGTTTTTATCCTGGAAAAAACCTAGGCGCACTCGGCGATGCAGGTGTATTAACCTGTAAGAACGCAAAACTTGCGGAGATGGTCCGGGCGCTACGTAATTATGGTTCACATGAAAAATACAAAAATATTGTTCAGGGCCCGAACGATCGCCTCGATGAAATGCAAGCAGCATTTCTTCGAGTGAAGTTAAGACATATTGACGCCGATAATGTTTTCCGTCGAAAAATTGCCTTACGTTATCGTTCGGAAATCAAAAATTCTCGTATAGTACTGCCGACAGTTCGCCTTGAAGAAGAGTCCCATGTTTGGCACCTATTTGTTGTACGTGTTGCAAGACGTGTGGAGTTTCAAAGGCAGTTAAATGAAGATGGTATACAGACCGTAATTCATTACCCAATTGCGCCACATCACCAGCAAGCCTACGCTAAGGACCTCGGCAACCTAAGCTTTCCTCTTTCGGAGGCCATTCATCGGGAGGTAGTCTCATTGCCTATCAGCCCAGTAATGACGGACGAACAGGTAACGCATGTCATTTCTTCGTGTAACTCGTATGTGTGAGTAGCCTGAAAGGCTCAACTGTTTGTGAATTACCCTTCCGCCACCATTTTATTTTTAACCTACAAGCAGGAAGCTTTTGTAGAACAGGCGTTACTTTCGCTTCTGGCTCAAGATTGGCCAAATGTAGAAATAATAATTGCAGACGATGGTTCACCCGATGGAACAATGAGGATTATGCATGAGATATTGGCCGACTATAGAGGCCATATAAGAGTAAAAATTTTTCCGGCCGAGGTGAATAAAGGACTCGTTGCAAATTGGAATCGTGGTGTTGCAGCAGCAACTGGCGAAATTATTATTGCGGCCGCGGGAGACGATATTTCGCATTCGATGCGAACGAGAGAAACAATGGATTATTTTTCGGCTAATCCGAAGTGCCAGGCGCTTTACTTTAATTGCAGGACTATTGATTCTGCTGGCCAGGTTCTACGAAATCCTTGGCGACAATTTAATCTAGCTCAACACAGATCGTTAGATGTGCCTACGCTATGGAAGGGCTTCCCGTTTAATGGGGCCACGGCAGCGTATCGAACTGCAATGCTTAGGCAATTTGGTCCCCTCGATGAAAGGTGCGGCACAGAAGATGTCCCAAGTTTAATCCGCGCCCAAATAACCGGTCTAGCTACAGCTTTACCTCAGGTCGCAGTTGACTGGCGCTGGCACGGAAAAAATCTTTCTCATGGTTCTTCTCTGGGCTCAAGATCCGCAAAGCTTAAGTCAAAGCTACGCAGGGCAAAGGGTGCGTTTTACGATGGTCTTCAGCTGGAGCGAGACGCTCAATTGGCACTGACGCTGGGGCTTAGGACTAAAGATGAACTTCAAATCGCAATGAAAGAAGGACGACGAATGTCCCATCTTAATAGACTCAAGTTTCATGTTCTGCACCCAGCAGGACGATGGGGCACTTCTATTTTTTTAATATTTAGAATATTAAAGTCGCCTGAATTTTTTCTACACGAAAAATTAGGTATTTCAGTGAAGTATTTTTTGCGTCGGCTAGTACCATCTTGGCTGCGTTACTAAATAATTAAAAACTAGGACCAGGCTACCTCAATTATGGCGTATAAAAACCTTCGTACTTCTTTGTTTGCGCGCGATGCAAATAACCGAAGCAATTTAGTAATAGAGGGTCGGCGTTCAGTTGCTGTCTCATTGTAGCTAATCGTTGTATTGGCTGAGACTGGTGCAAGTATTACGGGCATAGGCCTCACTCCGCGCACTCTAAGATTAGTTTCCCAGGGTCGCTCAAGGGCAAGGTCAACTTGCTCAGAAATAGGTAACATGGATTTAAGTAAGGTTTCTGCTGCTCTACGATTTATAGCATAGGCGGCTGACGAGGTCCTCCCACAGGGTCACCGCTTTGCCGTGAATGGCATGTGTGTATAATTCAGGCCGAGAAATTACACGTTTTTCGCTAAAGATGCCATATGCTCGAGATCTTTATCGAGGTTAATTATATAAATAGGGGGCATGGTGATTAATACTAATAAGATGGATAAATATCCAAGATGTTTTATCTATAGATTCAATAATGAGTCACAAACTGCCACCATCAGAGCTACGATGTTTTAAGGTCGGGCTTAGATTTTTCGGTACCGCGGCGATTTTTTAAAGGTATGCGATACGCTTCAATTCTCTATCGAAACTACCGCAATAATTCACTTTTTTTGTCGGGTCCAGGAGAGAATAACGGCGAATTCTATTTACCCTACGCTAAGCTTCGAGAGCGCTTTTTGGCTTCAGGGATTGAATTAAATACCCCTGATCTCAATTCGGGGAGGAGAGTGGAGTTTGAATTACATATCAATTGTCGCCACCAGAAACCACAATCTCGTGCATTCGTTTATCTTTTCGAGAATCCGCTAATCCGTCCCTTGAATCGAGACCTCAGGGCGCTATCTAATTATGCTAGGTGGTTTACTTGGGATAGCGAATTACTGAATGACCCTCGCTCTATAAGATTATTTTACCCAAATAAAATAGAGGTAAACGAAGGCCCCAGTGCCGAGTCTCGCGATCTTTTCTGTGTATTAGTGGCTTCAAATAAAGCTTTAGCTGTAAGCGATGAACGAAGCCAATATGAAGAACGGGTTAAAATCATTAATTGGTATGAAAAAAATGCGCCCAATGATTTCCATTTGTTTGGCGCTGGATGGGATCGGCCAGCAGCTTTGTCAGGCAGGTGGGGCAGGATTTATAATCAAATCCAAAAGTGCTTAACACGCTTTAGGCCTCGCAAGTCATCTTTCAAAACATGGCGAGGTCGGATTGAAAATAAGATGGAGGTACTAAAAAGAGCACGATTCTGTATTGCGCATGAGAACTGCCGCGATTTGCCAGGCTATATAACAGAAAAACTCTTCGACTGTTTTCGTGCGGGGTGTGTGCCTATTTACATTGGCCCCAAAGATATTCATGATTATGTCCCGGGTGAATGCTTTATTGATGGACGCCAATTTAATAATACTGCTGAACTTGACAACTTTTTACACTCCATCGACGATACAAACTACAAAAAGTATCAAGAAAATATTTATATGTTTTTGGCCTCTGAAGAAGCCAAACAGTTTAGCCAAGATAATTTTGTGGATAATATTGTAAAACATATACTCAAACACGATGTGTTGTGTTAAGAATATTTTATACCATAAATTTAGATCTAAAATGAAAATAATAAAAGCCATTAAAAATAAGTTAAAACTTTTTTTAGAGCGACAAAGTTTAAAGCTAATCGGAGGCTATTTTATTGAGGTAGAGGATTCCATCGCTCATCGCCCACTTCGTTTGTTTCTTCGTAGGGATAGCTTTATGGAATCTGAAATTCTCAAACATGGTCTTTACGGAAAGTGGGAAAAGGAATCTTTACGCATTTGGAGTCATCTTAGCTCTCGTGCGCGGGTGATTCTTGATGTAGGTTCCAATACAGGTATTTACTCCTTACTCGCACTAAATAATAATTCCCAGTCGAAAGTTTTATCTATCGAGCCTGTGCCTGTTAATTTCGAAGTTTTAGTAAAAAATATTATAGCTAATGGTCATCAGCCTTGTGCAGAAATGGTTGCGTTGAGTGATAAGGAAGGCGTGGCAAAAATGTTTATGCTTAAGGATCGCCTTAACTACATGACCAGCGTTAACGAAAATAGGTATGCGCTACATCCTGAGATTGCTGGCAATCATGAGATTGTGGAAATAGAGGTGCCAATAGTTACTTACAGCAGCCTTGCTGAAAAACACCACATAACTAAAGTAGACTTAATTAAGATAGATGTGGAGGGGCATGAACTAGCAGTGATTAAATCAATGCTTCCTATGATCAAAAAAGACCTGCCTATTATTTTACTAGAAGTTATTGGAGATGAAAATGCCAACGAACTCAGCAAAATTTTCGATAAGCTAGGATATAACTATATATCTATTGATGAGTCTAATCCAGGGAGGGTGGTGTCTCGGCTGACTGATAATGACCACCACAATTTTATTATCTGTGACCAATCTACTATAGATTTTCTTCGTATTAAAGGACTGGTTACTTAAACTCTTTAATTATGAAAATAGCTATAATTAGTCCGTGGTTTTCAGATAAAATGGGGTATGCGGAAAACTATCTTCCCGCAGCTTTAGGTAAATTAGGACACGAAGTTCACTTGGTGACAACTGATCTCCAAATTTACGGAACATTTAAAAAAACTTATGATGCTGTTTATCGCGCACACTTGGGTCCCCCGGTTGTTAGTCAGGGGGTATTCCCTATGGAGGCACACACATTGCATCGGCTTCCTCATTGCCGTGTGGGTGGTCTTGGTATTGTAGGATTAAGAGAAAAGTTGGATTTTTTAAGGCCAGATATTGTTTACTGTTTTGAAATTTTGGACAAGAATTATAATATTATTATATCGGAGCGCAAAAAATTCGGATATAAAATCTTTTCTGAAAGTAGAATTCATACATCTATTTTTAAGCCTCCTGTTGGAATATTTAAAAAAATACGCCAAGCCTTATTGGCACGAAAAAGTTGCCGAATGGCCAAAGAGGTTTCCCTTTTTTATCCCATAGCCCAGGATGTTTATGATAATATCACGAAGTATTTTGGCATTCCTGCTAATAAGTGCAAACTGGCATCTCTAGCGGTTGATACATCAATTTTCTACAGGTTCTCGAACCAAGGTGGCCGTACATCCTTTCGATTGAAACACGGATACACGGACTCAGACATAGTCTGCTTATACACTGGTCGATTTACGACAGAAAAGGGGCCCCACATCTTAGCCGAGGCAATTGGGCTGCTTGTCGCAAGTGGTCGGTCAGAATTTAAAGCAATGTTTGTTGGTCAGGGTGATCCAGAGTGCACTAAACGCATTACAGATCAGCCTAATTGTAGGATTCATCCTTTTGTGAAGGTTGCTGAACTTCCTTTTTTTTATAACTATCTGGATATTGGGGTTTGGCCGAGACAAGAGTCAACCAGCCAACTCGATGCAGCTGGGTGTGGTATGCCGATTATATTAGATGATGCAGTCGAAGATAAAATTCGTATCGAAGGAAATGGCCTTACGTTTAGAAATGGGGCTGAAGGACTTGCTGAGCAGTTGCTCAAATTATCTGATATTAACCTAAGGAAAAGGCTTAGTGTTTTCGCTGAACAAAAGATTGCCCAACACTACTCCTGGACAAAATTAGCATCAGATAAAATAAAAGACTTTCAATTAACTATTTAATAATGGCTAAAATTAAGACTAATGAAATTTACTGAAAATAATAATAAATCAAATATGCTAAGCCGGATTTATTTACTGTTTAGAAGCCTCTCAGTTTTTTGTAGACGCACTTTTCATCGTGAGAAAGGCGTGCGCCATACGGATATCTGGAAAGGTGAATATGTTACCTGGGAAGAGGCTGCTATGCAATGCGGAGGGTACAGCACTGCAAAAATAGTAAAAGCCTGTAAAGATGCGTTATTAAAAGTAAAAAATGGAGAGGCTGCCTACGAGCGTGATAGTGTGCTTTTTGATGAGATTCAATATAGTTGGGTGTTGCTTACGGGACTACAGCTGGCAGCGGCGCGTAATAATGGCTGTATCAGTGTAGCGGACTTTGGAGGAAGTCTCGGTAGTAGTTATTTTCAGAACCGATTATTTCTGGCACGTCTTAAAGAATGTAAGTGGAATATAATAGAGCAGGAAAGTTTTGTTAAGACAGGGAGAGATTATTTTGCCGACGAAACCTTAACTTTTTTCGAGAAGATAGATGACTGCGTTTATGATAAACATCCTAATGTATTAGTTCTGAGTGGGGTCGCCCAGTACTTAAAAGACCCGCATGATTTACTAGATCAAATACTTCGTTTTAATTTTGATGTTATAATAATCGACCGAACGGCCTTTATAGAGGGTGCTAAGGACTTACTCACTATACAGAAGGTGCCTAATCATATATATACTGCCAGTTACCCGGCATGGTTTTTTTCAAGAGACAGGTTTATGGCACATTTTTCAGAAGGGTATGACCTGCTTGCACGTGCACCGTGGTGGTGCGACCCGCCTATGTATATAAATGGGCATCATCAGGCATCATGGGATGGTTTAATTTTTGTAAGAAAAGATAAGCCAATTTCATGATATATTTTGGAACCTTATTTGATCGGAATTATTTATCACGGGCATTAGTCCTCTTCGATTCATTAAAAGAGAATTGCCCTGAATTCATTTTTTTTGCCCTTTGTTTAGATGATACAGCGTTCGAGTATATTAAAAAAGAACAGCTAATACATGCAGAAATTATACCTATACACATTCGTGATCTTGAGTTACAAGACGAAGATTTGAGAAAATCTCGTTTAAACCGAACCATAATTGAATACTATTTTACAATTAGCCCATGCCTCGCGCTTTATCTTATTCAAAAGTTTAACTTACCGCATATTTGTACCTTGGATGCGGATCTACTTTTTTATTCTAATCCAACTTTTATATTTAAAGAAATTGAAAATTATTCAGTTATAATAACACCACACAAGTTCTCTCCAGAAATAATACATGGTGAAAAATACGGTCGTTTCAATGTTAGTTTTCAGATTTTTAAAAATGACGATAGCGGCTTAGCGTGTTTACGAAAATGGCGAACTCAGTGTATTAACTGGTGTAAAGACGTTTATGATGACCAGACTGGTTTTTTTGCAGATCAAAAATACCTTGATGGGTGGCCGGAATTACTTGGGAAGAAATTATTAGTTTTAAATGATCCCCAGACCGGTATCGCCGTTTGGAACGTGAACCGATTTAAAATAGAAAAGAGACTTAATATTTTTTATTCTAACGGACATCCCTTGGTATTTTACCATTTTCACGGTTTTAAAGTACTAAGTAGTAGTTTCGCAGCTAATGAATTTTTGGTGTATAAAGTTAAAAAAACAAAAACCCTACTCTATCTCTATCAGTATTATTGGGGTCGTCTCAAGGTACGCCAGGCAGGGTTTGATTGCTCCACCAGAGTGAATTTGCCCAAGAATTTATTTTTAAAAATAGTAAACGCACGCGCTGTATTTTTTCACTCAGAATTAGTTGGCCTATTCTGTTACATTAAAATACCAAATTTTTTTAAAAGAATCTTTTTTATAAATAAATAGTATTATTGAGATTTAATATTTATAAATCCGTCTTTTCGAAAAAATTTGTGATATGTTTGAGTGTGATAATATTTACGCCTAATAATAGTAATATATTTAAATGTGTCTATGATGAATTTAATATAGCGTCCGACCCCTTTCCCTTTTTTAAATGAAGCACTCCGCTCTTCGAGTTTTATTTTCTTATCCCTGTTAAATGGAAGTAATTCATTTATAAAAATATTTGTACCGTTAAACAATACGCCGTTGGATTTTAGAGACTTAATTTCTTCATCAAGAATTTTATCATAATTGAGTTTATACTGCTCTGGCTTTTCGTGTATACAGAAAGTTGATCCCTCTCTTGAGGTTAGACAAAAGAGAGTTTCGTGTGCAAATCTAACGCCCCAAACAGAATCTCCGCCGTGACCGAATTCTTCAGGGAACGGCCTTAATTTTAAGTGAGAAGCTCGATAAATATTAGATGCTGAGCTTCCTAGTATGGAAGCTGGAAAGAGTCGAACTGCAATATGCTGACCGGCTTCATATGATAATTTAGTTGTGTCGTTTAGGTCAAACCAGGATGAGATACGTTGCATTGGCCAAATTAAACTTCTCATTTTCACACCATTTGAGTCGATAAAGGTTGGATTGCTTATGACGACGTCGACCCCATTTTTTTCTCCAGTATTAAGTAAAAATTCAAGTAACTCATACTCAATAGTGTCTCCGGCTGTACTAAAATATATCCATTCCCCCGAGCACTGACTTATTGCAAAATTCCAGCTTTGATAGAGCCCCTTTGGTTGAGTAAAAAAAATAACATTATGGTGACGTAGATTTTTTTTTATTAATTCAACAGTTCCGTCGACTGAGCCACTATCTACAACTATGATTTCTCGGGCTAACGAGCCAATGGAATTTAGTACTAGAATGTTACGCTTAATTAGATGTACGCAGTTTAAAGTAGGGATAATTATACTTAAAGTAGGCATAGGTGTTTAATTCCTCTGGCTGAATTTACGTTGAGGGGGCTGTGAGGGTGGGGTCGCCTCAATCTGCACTCCTACGCAAGCAGGGTGCTTTGCAAAAAAGGCATAAGTGGTCGGGTCAAAGCGCGTGCTCATGGCTGTGGCAGCTTCCGCCACTAAAATTCTACCATCGGGCTGGAGAAAACCAATTTGTACCACACTGCGTCCATCTACACGTCGAGTATGGGCAACAATTTTTTCCATGAACTCTGCCGCTTCGGGTCCAGGTTTTAAGGCAAAGAGAATTTTCTTAATTAAACTTGGAGCATTCCGTAAAGGTTGAACGGAGTGAACATTCACCGACCACTCACTGCGCTCTTCTCGATAAACAAGTCGGGCATCGGCGATGATATGAGAACCGTCCATGAGCAGAGGTAGATCCTGGTCCTTCACATTCGCAAAGGCGTCATAGGCCTCCGAGAACATATTTACACCCAGAGTAATTTTGCGTGAGGAAATTGTAAACAAAGCCCAGGCCCGATTATCTTTCTTGGTGAATTTCTTTTCTAGTCCACCAACAATTCCACAAATTCTCACGAGGTGTCTTTCTTCTTTATTTAATTCAAGGCGATCGGGCGTGGTCGTTAGGGTAGAAATGATTTCATCGAGTCCGTGATAATCCGCCAGGGGGTGACCGCTTAAATAGAAGCCCAAGAGTTGTTTTTCGCTATTAAGCATTTCAAGTTTAGGCATCTTGGGTGATTTTCTTAAAATTAAATCTGAGGGCCGAGCTGCGCCTGCGTCTTCTGCGCCCAGCATGTCAAAGAGACTACCTTGTCCGCTCGCTCGTTCTTTTTTCTCAGCACTAAAATATTTTCGAACAGATTCAATGGAGTCTACTAAGTGTTGACGGTCTTCACCGCTGAAATCAAAGGCACCGGACCGCGATAAACAATCGAGTGTGCGTCCATTAATATTTTCATCACCCATGCGTTCGACGAACTCAGCAAAGTCTTTAAAGGGTCCATTCTTCTCTCGCTCGGCGACGATGGCACGAGCAGCTTGTTCACCTACGCCCTTAATAGCTCCTAGTCCAAAGCGAATCGCTTTATCTTTTACGACGGGGGTAAAGTCAGTGTCGGATTGATTAACATCAGGGCCGAGTGCTTTGAGTCCGAGGTTCTCAACCTCCGACATAAATTCCGCGAGTTTATCAGCGTTACCTTGTTCCGAGGTTAAAACTGCGGACATAAACTCCACTGGGTAATTCGCTTTTAAGTAAGCAGTGCGATATGAGAGAATCGCATAAGCGGCGGAGTGAGATTTATTAAATCCATATTCCGCGAATTTTTCCAGAGTCGCGAAAATTTCCTCCGCCTTCTTTTTCTCAATTTTATGAGTCTTGGCGGCACCTTCAACGAAGATGGATCTTTGTTTATCCATTTCCTCTTTAATCTTTTTACCCATCGCACGGCGAAGAAGATCCGCACCACCGAGAGTATATCCAGCAATGACTCGTGCCGCCTCCATCACCTGTTCTTGATAGACTAAAATACCGTAGGTTTCTTTGGCCACCGGTTCAAGCAAGGGGTGGGCGTATCGAATATTAGCAGCGTCTTTTTTACTCTTAATAAACTCCGGTATAAATTGCATTGGACCCGGACGGTAGAGCGCGATCAACGCCACAATTTCATCGATTGTTGAAATACTGAACTGACGGCAGAGTGATTGCATACCCGTCGATTCAAGCTGAAACACGCCGACGGTTTTCGCTTCATTGAGTA
>Ga0214921_10007134_pt1 | contig 15005 bp, 16 predicted proteins | sample LL1505_MetaG_FD_177992 | JGI IMG/M metagenome (GOLD analysis project Ga0214921, IMG submission 177992) | Freshwater microbial communities from Lake Lanier, Atlanta, Georgia, United States - LL-1505 | ecosystem: Environmental > Aquatic > Freshwater > Lake | place: USA: Georgia | collected... | reverse complement strand
AAAAGTCTCATTATATATTTTCATCAAATCATCCTCAGGATTATATTTATCCCTATTTAAACCATACTTTGTAAGAGCATCACTAACACGTCCATCATTATCATGATGAATGTTGGCAAAATAAAACGCTGTCATTCCTGTATCGAGATCTATAAGACGAAACCAAAAATCACCATCCTTACCCCCCTCTACTGGTCCAAACTCAACAATACTTACCTTAAAACCTGGGTATTCTTCTACTACTTTTGCAGCGAAACCTATTGCAAAGGCCTTTATTTTTTCAAATTCAGCTTCGGTCATTCCTGCATCTGCCATATATTATGTTATAATATATGAAGAATATTAATAAAATTCACTTGTTCTTCTCAATAATTATAACTCTGAAATATATGTCGAATCCCTCGCATCTCTCACTTTCTTCTTAAAGAAGTCTGTCAGTTCGTTTTTCATATCCGCACTAACAATTTGTCTCACGTCTTCTTTGTCATTATCGTATTCGTAATCATCATCATGATCCTTGTGTTTAGAGATGATACCATACATATCCATATATTGTTTAGATGGTGCATTTACTAAATCCTTTATTTTTGGAACAGTCATAGTATCTCGAAAATATAAAAATAGGCTGTGTGCAATATAAATGAAAATGACGGATAATATTGTGGATTGAACTACAAATAAAAACATATAATAATAATATATTACTTTATCACCTATAAATACACATTGAATTCTTCGGAAAACCCGTCAAAATAACTATTTGTCGTTTTACCATGCTCATCCTTTTCGACTATTAAATGGATCTGCCTCTTTTTATTTGATTTCTGTTTTTCAATGAACTTGTAAGTAGTCTGTTTCCTAGGTACAACAATATGTTGAATTGGTAACATGCTGCATTCTGCTCTCTCTAGAGTTGAATTGTCAATTGTGAAAATACCTTGGTTAACAACAGACCCGTCTGTTATTTTACATTTATATAATCCTGTTCCATCAACCAAAAATAAACCATCTGGAGAGAAAATCTCACATACATCCTGTGTCGACAACACTAGACAAGACGATGTAATATTATCAAGTATCTTTGCATTGTTTACGTAGACACGCATTATAAATATTCTCGAAAAGGGTTTAAACCCATTTATTAATGAAATACTATGTCCAATATAGATATTGTAATTGTTGACAAATCAGGGTCTTTGAAAACAACGTCTGTGAAAGATTTTAAAGAGGAAGATCTTTTTAAAAAGTGTGGATTGAAGAAGAAGGACGATTTTGATAAACAGGTAGAGTGGAAGCTCAAGACAAAGGGTCGCAAGTATGTAGTTTCCGTATATGCGAAGATGAATGGAAGGGCAAACAATGAAAACAAGTATGATTTTCCTCCGCCGATAGACAACCATCTATTTTTTGGAAGTTGTGCAATTGTTGCACAAAATGAGAAGCAAGAATATATAAGTTTGAATATTGATCTTTGGAACACCTTGTATGAGAAGCTATTTGGAGGTTTCGAAGATCTTGCTGCCACCGCTCTAGAAGATGAGCAAGAGATTGACGAACTTGCAAATGTTCCCAAGGAGAAGAAAACTAAGGAGGGATATTTGAAGGATGGTTTTGTTGTAAGTGAAGAAGGTGAAGAAGAGTTAGGGGAGGATGAGACGACTAGCGATAGTGAAATCAATACGACGAATTCAGAGGATGAAGACGAAGATGACGATGCGGTTATAGAAGATATCGGATCGGAGTTGAGCGAGGAATCTTATGATTATGAGAGCGATGAATAAAAAAAATGATTATGATTTAGAAAGATAAACAAATTATAAACTAATCATGTTACATACAATCGAAAAACCCGACGTGTTTCGCGCCAACATCACTTCAAAGTTGAACGAGACATTGAAGGATCAGAAGATGAGTTTGAATCTAGAAAAGGGTATTTATAATTATGCATTGAAGGAGGCCGATATACGAAAGATTGTCAAGAAATGGGACAACCCAAACTTCGTCCATTTGTACACAAATCGTCTGAGATCTGTCATGTTCAATCTGAGTCCAGAGCTTGTAGAGGAAATCACAAGCGGTAGTATCAAACCACACAAGATTGCGTTCATGACACACCAGGAAATGCAGCCAAAGCGATGGAAGGAGCTTCTGATTCAAAAGAGCATCAAGGATAAGAATAAGTTTGAGAAAAACATTGAGGCCGCAACTGACACGTTTACCTGTCGCAAATGTCATAAGAACAAGTGTACATATTATCAGATGCAGATTCGTTCTGCTGATGAGCCGATGACAACCTTCATTACGTGTCTAGAATGTGACCACAGGTGGAAGCAGAACTAACCGAATATATCAAACAAGTACGATGCTTCTTCAAAAACAAATGATTCAATGATTGTGGATAATATACAAAAAAAATCGTGAAAATTCATATATTCACGTATATTTTTTTCTTCATGTTTCTTCACGATTATATGAGGTATTATATCAGGTAATATAGTATTTTTTATATAAAATGTATCAATATATGAAATATCAATATTGAAATCAACATCTGAAAGATCAATATCTGAAATATCGATATTGAAATCGATATCTGAAACACTTAGATTTTCTTCATTATCAGAATAAGATTCAGAAACAACATTTGAGCTACTATCAGAAATGTTTGATTTTTCAGACATACATGAAACATCAATCTCACAAATGCAATATTTGTCATCAATTGATTTAATACTCAAAAGACAATAACCGACTGCCTCATATGATTCAGAAGGGATTTTCATCTGAATATATCTATTATATTATAACATAACAATTTACATGTTATGTTATAAAAATAATTACCAATTACTGAAACCGCCGAACCCAGCATTTGCAGCTACTGGTTCATTATACATATCAGGAGCAGGAGAATTAGCTCCAACAAGTGGCGTGTTATCCTGTTGATACATACCATTGTAATTGGTTTGCTGCTGCTGAGGTTGTTGAGGAGGATTGGCTGGAAGAGCCATTATCGATGTTCCATCGTTAAACTGAGGTTGACCCGTTTGCTGCCCAGAGATAGGCTGAGACACCCTCACATTAGACTTCTTCTTTGGTTTCTTATCTTTGCTGGAACCATCCCATAGCTCAACAACACGATCAAATAATACGCTTACTTTCTCTCCAAGTCTAGTTTGTAAACTCAGTGTAATCATCAATACTGAAAGGATAATGAAAACAATGTTAAATTCTGGGTATCTGACTCCACTATAAGTGGGTACAAACGTGATCATACGATGAATCAAAAGTAAGCCAATAAACATAATTGTCACCTGAAGAATAATTTCAGCAAAAACCTCTAAACTTCCCTTGTTTTCATCAACCTCAGGAACATACTTTGCCATTGTCTTGTTCAAGATAACAACCGGTATAATCGCAATAACTGCATACTGAAGAATGTTTAAAATCTCAGACTTGGATTCATCTTCGAAATTAAATACATGCTTAATAAAATTTTTATTTTCAGAAATGTTCTCCATATTATTGAATAAGAATATAAAAATGTTTCATGTGAGATAATAAAAAAATATTGTTTTGCGTTAAATATTTAGGAACATATTATGGAGTCTTATAAATGAGCAGTTCAAGATCCATCGCTGCAGCTAGAAGTAGGCGTACAACATCAGAACAGGGGGCTAGACCAACTCAAGATATTCGGCCACAGATGTCAAATCAGCCACCAACTCCTTCTAATGTAAGAAACCAGGCATTCCCATCCGATGTTCAAACAAAGATCTCTGTACAGGATGCTATTAACATTATTACCAAGCGTATTTCAAGATTAGAACAAATATCTTCACCACAGCAACAATTTCAAGTGCCTGAGAATTCTTGTGTGGTCGACAATGCCGTACTTGAGGACATTATAGAGAGACTTGACAAGCTAGAGTCAACACAAGATCAAACATTCGATTTGTTAAGACGCGAATTCGATAGCAAATTTGAAACATTAACGAGAGAAACAAATGAGAAAATTGCCGACATTGACTTGGCGTTTGCCGAGATCGAGAAAAGCATCCAATTAGATAATGAGACACAAGCCGACAATACTGAGATTAGTTCGGCTGATGTTGCCGAAACGATCCAACTTGAGATTTCAAATGCTTAATTCGTAATACAAATAAATAAATATTAGTTTTCTTAATTATGACAAAGTTCATAATGGTATTTTTTATATTCTGTGTCGTATTGTTTATTTATCTGCATATACATTTTCAATTAAAAACAAGCAACGATTTAGAAATGTATGAAATCGAACATACATCAAAAGATAAATTAGAAGAGATTTGTGATTTGCGACAACCTGTATTATTTGAAACAGACACATCAAAGATAAACGAAACAACCAACAAGTCGTATCTTGTGAATAATTATGGGGCATTTGAAATTAAAATACGTAATGTAAGATCAAACGAATTAGATGCCGAACGATACATGCCTTTACCTATAAAATCAGCATTCACTTTATTTGATGAAGATAAATCATCTACTTACTTATCTGAAAACAATATGGAATTCTTGAAGGAAACTGGTGTTATAAAAAATATGCAATATAACGATGAGTTTTTTAGACCATATATGGTTTCAAATTGTGATTATGATATAATAACAGGTAGTGCTAAAGTTACAACGCCATTTAAGTATGGTATTGATTACAGAAACTACCTTATTTTGACAGAAGGATCAGCACAGATAAAGCTCTCACCTCCTCATAGTATCAGATATTTATTTCCAAAATATGACTATGATAACTTTGAGTTCAGTTCATCGATCAATCCATGGAATGTAGAACCGAAATACAAGGCGGATTTTGATAAGATAAAGTGTTTAGAATTCACTCTTACGAAGGGAAAGGTTTTATTTATACCAGCGTTTTGGTGGTATAGCATAAGTTTAGAAAAGGATACTAGTATATCAAGACTTACCTATCGCACGTATATGAATAACATTGCATCTGCTCCTTATTATGCTATGCATGCGTTGCAAATACAAAATGTGAAACATGATGTTGTCAAGAAGTTTAATATAGATGAACTTAAAGTAGTGAGTGAAAGTAAAGAGGATTTGATTCCTAAGGAGGAATTGATTCCCAACGAGGAGTTGGTTTCTAAGGAGTAAGAAGAATAAATAATAAAGAAAACAAAGAAAACAAGAAAACAAGAAAAACAAAATATTTACATAATATATAAATGAACCTACTTTATATGTTATTTGGAAAACCAAGTTCTGGTAAGAAAACTAGAAAAATGCGTTACAATGGAAAAAGATACAACAAGTCGTACAAGAAAACCAGATATCACGTTAAACATAACAAATCAAGAAAAAATAAATATATAATGAAGGGAGGATGAGCTGGTGGTCAAATGATGTAATAAACCAAAACTACAGAATGATACGATTATTTCATAATGACAGATTATATCATATATCTTTACACCTTTGAAGATATAATATAAACTTGATGAGTAAATAATAAAACCCCGTATCTAATAATTGTCAATTATACTATTGTTGTGATCACAATAGTATCTATCAAACAAACCATTATTCTCCTGATATATTAAATACCAAATATTTACTTCCCACGTCAAAGTTCCCTTTGCTTCGATTATATCCAAGCATTTTTTTTTCATAAGCTCAGAAAATAATAATAACTTGTCTTTTGGACCACCAAAAACACCTCCCGCAAAATACCACATGACTGCTGCATAACAATCATAATTTATTTGCATATCCAACCCCCATATACTTGCAATCCTGACTTTATCATATAATTTACAATTAAGAGACTCTATTTTACTTCGATACTCAATGTCGGTACAATCAAAAATATATCTTATACCAAAATCAACCCATACAAATTGATCCGTCTTATATAAATCTAACTCTATCGCCTCTTTTATCCACTCTGTTTTATTGCACATGATTATTAAGTAATCTAATGTGTCTTTCGTTTCATTTAATCCATAGTGTAAATAATTTATTATCTTATCAATATAAGCATATAAATAAATCGTTTGTTTGTTTATCTTTATAAACTTTGTTTTTTCGTTTTCGTATATAGACAAATTATCGTATAATGTCTCATCTATAAATATAACCTTGTTAATATCAGCAAGTAAAAAATGTTTACCAAACTCTATATATTCTTCTACTGGTCTGCGAGTGTTAACATTTGATAAAAAAGCAGACACTAAGGTTGTCATTAATACAATATTATAATTAAATTGTCTAATTATAATGCAACATTCTTTAATTATTTATTTATCGTAATATTTATAAATATTTAACAAATGATATAATATAAAAATATGTTAATTGGTATTATCGGAAATGGATTCGTTGGTTCTGCTCTTAAAGAAATCAAATGTGATGATATTGAAATAAAGACATATGATATTAATCCTAATCTATGCGAACCAGTAGGTTTAGCTATAGAAGATTTATATAATTGTGAAATAATTTTTATCAGTGTGCCTACACCAATGAATGTAAATGGTTCATGTTATTTGAATATTATACACTCTGTTTTACATGAATTACATAATATACAATATAAAGGACACATTGTATTGAGATCAACGATACCAGTCGGCACTTGTGATGATTTAAAATGTAATTTTATGCCGGAATTCTTAACTGAAAAAAATTTTAAGGAAGATTTTATTAACAATAAACAATGGTTTTTTGGGTTGTTGAATGACGAAAATGATACTTTGTTTATAGAATCAGTTACTAAGTTATTTTCATTAGCATCAAAAAATGATAAAATAAAACATAACAACCTTGTTTTTCTTACAAATAAAGAGTGTGAGATGATAAAATTATTTCGCAATTGTTTTCTTGCAACAAAAGTATCATTTTGCAATGAAATTAATGAATTCTGTGATATAAAAAAAATAAATTATGAAAATGTTCGCAAGTATGCAACGAATGACGAACGAATAATGCCTAATCACACACATGTACCCGGACATGATGGTTTATTTGGTTATGGTGGAACGTGTTTTCCAAAGGACACTTCATCATTAAAATTTGAAATGGATTCTGTTGGAATGAAATCGTATATACTTGACTCTATTATTAAACGTAATGTATTGAAAGACCGCCCTCAACAAGATTGGTGTGCTGATAAAGGTCGTGCAGTTGTTGACTAAACGACGTTTATATTGTGATTTTTTATAATATTACTACTTGAAAATATCTTTAGAATGCGATATTTTCTAGATCTCGTACATGCCAATACTCAAAGCTCCCATCAGGGATAGGGCGTCGTATAATAAATGGGATGCGTTTCTGTTGTAACTCCAGCTCAGCAATGATGTGTCCATCAATAACAGACTCAGGAATATTGATAAACGGCTCCGATCCAGATTCAATCTGTTTTGCCCTCTGACCTAGAATTCTTGCCTTCTCATATTTGGTAAGGAATGGTATCGTCCTGTGTAAAGGATCAATAATAGTATTGTAATCATCTCTAACAACAACAGCCAGTTTTGAAATCTCGTCAAAGTTTGGAACCTGACACTCTGGATGATAATCTGAAACATAGTTTGTGTTAATATCAAGGTCAAACTTCTGTAAATAATTCACATCATCATCACTATCATCATCGTCGTCATCATAGTTAATGATAACAGGCTTCTTTTTCTTAGCCTCAACAACAATTTTACTCTTTCCGTTGTCTTTTTCTTTTTCTTCGTTATTTTCACCATCCGACATGTCATCCTGATCAACATCAGAAACAACTGAACCATCCTCGTCATCGTCATCAATATTGACATCAGCATCATCAACAGCATCCTCGTCAAGATTGGCATCATCATCATCATTGACACTTTCGTTGACACTTTCATTGTCGCTGTTATCACTATCCTCATTCTTATCAATTTCGATGTCACTATCGTATTCCGTCATATTACTATATTACTTATTATATAATAATATAATTCCAAATCATTTTTTTATAATAATTTATTTACAATAAAAATTTCAATAAAAGTTACAAAAGTTACAAAAAAATTAATATAAAACTATATGTTGTTATATAACAATGCTGTCAATTTCTAAAGTATTAAAAAAATATAATGAAATAACACTTGTTAAATTATATGTGAATAGTTTACATGAAAAACTGAACCTAAACAATATATACGTTGATGCCGCAAAGAACCACAATACAAAATTTATAAAACCCAAACAAGAAAATATTTATGATTTTGAATTATTTGCACCGAAATTGTTACATACTGCTTTATGTGAAAGCCCTATAAAAATCGATTATGAAATTATTTGTTCTGCAACAAAAATAACAAATTATAATACATCTCTATCATGCTTGTTTCTCGTGCCATCAAATAACATATCAAATAGTAAGTTACGCATGGTAAACCCCATCCAGATAATTGATCCTTTTTCCAGAGAGCATATCAAATCAACATTTGATGCGTTAGAAAACACCGAAATAAACAAATACGAACAAAACGTTAAACTATGTTCGCCTAATTTAACCCCTTTGATTGTGAGAGTAGTTGACACATTAGAAGAGCTAGACTATGAGGAAAAAATATAATTATACATATAAAAATACAAATTACTAAAGAAGATACATAATCAACCCACATTAAACCTTGTCTGTAGTTTTCCAAGCAAAATCACACTCCGAACACAAATATACATACTTCATATTTTTGTCATCATATCTCAAATAAATAATCTCACGCGGCTTGTTTTTGGTATTCGTTAGGCAATCCTTGTTTGGACACATGATGTTGTCACATCTCGGCAACGTGGGATCCAGTTTTGTGTACTGGTTAATAATATGCTTAAAAGACTGCTCCTCTTGCTTGACTTGCGTTTTGAGTACATTCACGTTTTCGACTGCGAGGGATTCGTCAGTATTCTGACAATTCCTGCAATAATATATTAACTTGTTACTATTCGCCTCGTCGATGCGGATATAATACATGTTGTTGCAGTTGCCACAGAAATGCATATTTATATGTTTATATTATTATAAATTTATAATTCTAAATCAATTTTTTTCTTAATCGATGTTAATTTATCGATAATGAGATCATAGTTTATTTCAACGTTCATAGTATACATACTAGTCTTTACAATTGTCTTGTTTTGGTATGTCGTATCTTTCAGTTGTTTTGCAATTGCAAGAATGGTCTCATAGTTTTTTAAAAAGTTGTTTCTCACATTAAAATAAAAAAGATCAAAAAATGGCATGTAATAACCCTCCTTTTTATCGACGATATTACAGATTGCAATATTAAAATTGGAAAATTGAATAATTTCTGTGTAGGGTTTCAAATCCGTGTGACTCTTTGTAACACCTGGTTCATTAAGTAACGGATCACTACACAATAGAGTGCAAAGAGTAAGAAGAACAGATGTTATAGATTGACAGGAAGACCACTGATCACCACGCCACGTATTCAACAGCGATACGCAGACTTTCCCACACTTGTAGAGATTCGGATTAAAACGGATTTGGTTACCATTCGTCCAGTACTTTACCACGGGTGGACTATGAGGATAATCGGGTGGGTAATCAAATTCAAAAAAGTAATTCCCGCCAAAATAAGGAGTATCACTTGGTCCGATAATCAATGCGTAACCTTTCAACATATCAGAGTCATCATGTGAATAATAAATTCCATTGTCTGTTAATGGGTTATTAATGATCTGTTTAACATCTTTTAATATACGTGATATTGTTTCTCTCGTAATTGTGATGCTAGCCATTTTATAATTAGATACAAATGTTTCTAAGTTGAATCTTTAAGATAAAAAAATGAGATAAAATTATCTGTTTACAATATACTAAAAAGATGTCTCAATACAAGGACCTTAACGACTTTTTAGCAAAACATCAAACGCAACAAGGTGCGGTTGCAACTCACACGAGAATACCAGACAAAGAATTAAATATTCATGGTGGTTCTTTTGTGATTCCCAAGGATGAGCTTCCTATCTTCAATAAGCTATATTGTGAGGCCGTCTTCGTTCACAAGAAGAAGGAATATTTGACAGAGAAACAACTGGAAGTGGACGGCCCGATTTGTGTCGATTTTGATTTCAGATATTCGCTTGATGTTGAAAAGAGACAACATACTGGAGAAAATATCCAGGACATGGTCTTACTATATCTTGAGGAGTTGAAGTCTTTGTATACATTTACCGAGGAACCATTTGATATTTTTGTGTTCGAAAAACCGAATGTTAATCGTGTCGTTGAAAAACAGCTGACTAAGGATGGTATCCACATGATGATATGTATTAAGTCAGATCACATCCTACAAATTATGCTCCGCGAAAAAATTCTTATGAAACTCCCCGATATTTGGGATTTACCACTAACGAACTCATGGGATTCCGTTTTAGATGATGGTATCAGTAAGGGTGTTACGAACTGGCAGTTGTATGGTTCGCGTAAGCCTGGTAATGAGGCGTACGAGATGACACACTCTTATCAGATCAAGCTGGACAAGTCGGACAATGAGTTTATGATGAACGAGAGGCCGTTGACTACCTTTAACGCCAAGCAAGATTTCTTCAAGGTTTCCGTTAAAAATGATTCTAACCCAGGATTTGAGAAGAACCCTGGAATAGTCGGAGATTACAATAAACGCACCGAGATGAAGACCCACAAAATGAAGCGACCTATTAGTCGAACAAAGGTGAATCTACTGCTTCTCCCAGATGACAACTCGGAGGGAGGTAACGATGAGTCGATTTCACTGAATGATATTAACAGCCACGAGCGTCTTGACCGAGCAATGAACCTGATTTTGAGTCAGCTCAAGCCGGAAGAGTATTATGTCAAGGAGACGCACCAGTACACGCAGATATTGCCGGAGAAGTATTACGAACCTGGTTCACATCTGCTGAATCGCCAGGTTGCATTTGCGTTGAAGAGAACTGACGATAGATTATTCTTGTCATGGATTATGCTGCGAAGTAAGGCGTCTGATTTTGATTTCAATGAAATTCCTAATATGTACAATCAATGGAAGAAATATTTCAATAATTACACGTCGGGGCCTGGTGTGACCAGAAACTCAATCTTGTTCTGGGCGAAGCAGGACGCATTTGAGGAGTATCAGAATGTGAAGATGACAACCATCAATCACTTCATGGATATTGCGATTATGTCAGGTGCTGAGTGGGATATTGCTCAGGTGATGAAACAGATGTTCAAGGACAAGTATGTGTGTGTGAGTTTTACTCAGAAACAGGGTTCGTGGTACGTATTCAAAAATCACAGATGGGAGCCTGATAAGGGGATTTCCTTGCGAATGGCGATTTCCAGCGAGATGTATATGCTGTTTTCAAAGAGGTATGAAGATATGTCGTGTGAGTTTCACAAATATGAGTCGACTGACACGAGGGCGGAGATGATTCGAAAGAAGCTCAATTGCATTTCCGTTATTATGGCGAAGTTGAAGAAAACCGCTGACAAGAACAATATTGTTCGTGAGTCGATGGAGCTGTTCTTCGACAGCGATTTCGTAAAGAATATGGACACTAACAAGCAATTGTTGTGTTTCAACAATGGAGTGGTTGATTTCAAGCAGAAGGTGTTTCGTGATGGATATCCTCAGGATTACATAACAAAGTCAACAAATATCGATTATATTGAAGCGGGCGACATCAAGGATAAGAATTCGATTCAGGATGTAATTAGTTTCATGGAGAAGTTGTTCCCGATTCCTGACTTGAACAGGTATATGTGGGATCATTTGGCTTCAACACTCATCGGAACGAATCGCAATCAGACGTTCAATATTTATCACGGAAGTGGTAGCAACGGAAAGTCGATGCTGATCAGTTTTATGGCTCTGGTTCTAGGCGACTACAAGGGAACAGTTCCGATTACATTGGTGACAGAAAAGAGGAATTCGATTGGAGGTACTTCGTCGGAGGTGATGCAGTTGAAGGGTATTCGTTATGCGGTAATGCAGGAGCCTTCGAAGGGTGTAAAGTTGAATGAGGGTATCATGAAGGAGCTGACTGGAGGAGATCCGTTGCAGGCTCGTGCATTGTATTCGGAGAGCGAGGTATTTGATCCGCAGTTCAAATTGTGTGTCTGCACGAACAATCTGTTTGACATTGATAGCAATGATGATGGAACTTGGCGTCGTGTGCGAAAGTGTGATTTCCTGTCGAAGTTCGTTGATCCTGGTCAAGAGAACAATCACGAGACGCCTTATGTGTTCTTGAAAGACAAATCTCTTGAGGAGAAGCTCCCGATGCTGGCACCCATATTCGCAAGTATGTTGGTGAAGCGTGCATTCGAGACGGATGGGATTGTGCTTGATTGCGACATTGTTCTGGCTGCATCGAACAAGTACAGAAAGGGCCAGGATCACATTGCGGCGTTTGTATCCGAGAAGATCGAGGTTACTGGTGTTAATGGAGACCGAATCAAGAAGACGATGCTGATGGATGAGTTCAAAGAGTGGTTTGAACAGGAGCAGGGTCGTAACAGAAAAATGCCGAAGGGTCAGGAGTTGTATGATTACATGGACAAGAAGTTTGGATCGCATACGCAGACGGGTTGGAAGGGTGTGAAACTGATTTATCCTGTGGATGCAGATGCAAATGAGGATGATAGTTGAATACACTCGACCAAATGATAATATAGATACTCTATGGTTGTTTTGTAAATAATTTTTATAATTATATGATTATAAAAATTAATTTTTCTTTATGGGTGGTTAAGATTACGTCTTAATTTATAGCGAGTCATATTCTTGTTTTTCTTTGAGCTTCGCCTCTTTGTAAGCGTCAATTACCCTCTTGGCAAATACATTTGGAATCAATGTTTTGTTCACAAGAGGCAAATTTGTGCTGGGACTCTTGTTGTTAGTGAGTAACCATCTTTCAATTGCCTTCCTCTCGTATGTGTTACCATCACTGCATATAACAGGATCTTTCATTATTTCACATGTTATCGGACACAACATATCAGATGGTGTATCTGTATAATCTATATCATCATCGAGCTGCATATTTTCATCTTCATTTGCAATTGTATCAGATGGAAGTATAGTATTAGACCCAGTGTAACCAGTATATCCTGATGATCCAGTATAGCCAGATGATCCAGTATAGCCTGATGATCCAGTATAGCCTGCTGATCCAGTATATCCATATGGTTCGTTGTTCAAATAACCTAGAGTTCGTTTTGCTATCACTAGAAATTCATTAAGAATACTTTCGATAAACAAAAAAGTTCGACAATCATATTCGGGCCAGTATCTGTCATCTAAATATTCTTCATAACTTTTATAATGTCTGGTTCTCCGTATAGCATTCATTCTGGGTTGGTATTCGTTCCAGATTTGTTGCAATTCCTCTAAGAAATTAGAATACCCAAGATTATTACTATTTATAATATTTTGTATTTCTCTAACATACAACTCTATCGTTGAACCAACTTCTTTTGCATCAGAACTTTCACGTGAAAAATAACCCTGCCTACCTAAATCAAAACGGGTGAAATCTATAGAGACTAATATTTCAAATATCCGTCTTATTCGAGCAAGATGTTGTGACATACATGTATTTATGTTTTGTGTTTATATGTCTACATTATTCTATATAATGAAATTAACTTGTTATCAACATATGAGTGTAAATGCTTGCTTATCAAAAAGATAAAATTTATTTTTTATCCAAATATAATGTAATGGATAAACCTCTAGATCAACGTAAAACGATCCATCTCGTTATATTTATGCATGGTGTAGAACGGATTGATCTAAAGCTTTCTGATTTAGCTAAAAAGTATAAACGTTATGACTTTCCCGAAATGAATAAAAATCCGGAACTTCAACACACAATTTTTCACCCAACTGATGCGGGACTTCTTCTATATTCACGCGAACACGATGTAGACAGAGGAGCAAATCTGGAAACTGCGTGTGGCCTTACATGTAAATTACTTTCAAATTATGGAGAGTTTTTCGGAAATAAAGAGAATTGGACGGCTAATATGGATAAGAGCGTCGAATGGCATTTAACGGAGAGACCTCCTCAAGGAGAATCTATGTTTCCCAATGTTGATCTTATTAAAAAGCTTCGTCCAATTGATAGCGACATTGAACTGAAGTTACACGAGGATTTACCATTAGATCCAGACGCATATAAACGCAATTTTGTTTACGATCAGAGGTTCTCGTTTGGTAGTGATTTAGAGTCAGACTCAGGATTTAGGAATCCTAGTAAGGGGATATTTATTGTAGGTCATTCAAACCTTGACCCAGATGTAAGAGAAGTAGTCGACAAATATAAAGTAAAATTTGATGAAGGTGTAGATTGTTGTGATACAATTGCCCAGTATAACATGACAGATGTAGACAATTATAAAAAGTTTAGAGACGATTTAATAGCATTGGGTTATAGGAAAGATAGCCTACCCAATATCAAAATGGGAAGATATCACGGAGACCCGTCAAAAGGCCCAGCAAGCGTTAAAATAAATGGTAAGAATCATTACAATCATTTCTACTTGTCTCATATTATTAAAGATTTTACGCAATTTGGAAATGAACATGTAAACATAATGTTATATTCTTGTAGAGGACGAATTGAGGAAAGAGTAAAAAGAATACCATTTACTAATCCACTCAATATGCGTACGATCGAAGATCAATCGAAATTAGAAAAAGCACGATATCAAAGTGTAGTAGATCATGGAACTCCGCTTGTCGCAGACTACATGAAACAAACAGGTGTAACTGATGAAACTGCAGCGGCAAATAGTGTAAAGGAAGTGAGGTCTAATTTGCCGCTTGCAGTTAGACGTTTTAAACAAGCCAAAGAGTTGGATCGTAGAACTGCAAGGATCTATCAGGAACTAGCAGATGCCGATAAACAACGAAAAGAAACTATGAGTAAGGTAGGTGATCGTGGATTCGGCGGAACAAGAAAAAGAAAAAGAAAAA
>Ga0214921_10007133_pt1 | contig 15005 bp, 10 predicted proteins | sample LL1505_MetaG_FD_177992 | JGI IMG/M metagenome (GOLD analysis project Ga0214921, IMG submission 177992) | Freshwater microbial communities from Lake Lanier, Atlanta, Georgia, United States - LL-1505 | ecosystem: Environmental > Aquatic > Freshwater > Lake | place: USA: Georgia | collected... | reverse complement strand
TCTCGGACACCCAAAAAACACCCATTAAAAATATCGTCGTACAAATCAACCTCAACGAAGAGGATGAACAAAAAAACGTGATATATACCGGACCGATTAAGAACGAATCCGATGACGACGGTGGCGGCGATGATGATGGCCACGTGGGCTCCTCGGCATCGGCCTTCTCCACAGCATATGAATGTAAATATTGCAAACGTCTTTATATTAATAGAACTGGATTATGGCGTCATAATAAGAAATTCGGGTCGTCGTGTATTACAAAGGTGTTGGATGCTTCAAAAATCGAGAATACGACAGAACTTAAGAATGTAATAACGACGATGATGCTGATGAACCATGAATTCAAAACACAGATATTAGATTTGTATAAAACGAGTATGACTGCGATTACAGCAACTACAGTCGCAGCTAATTCGACAGTTGCTCCGAGAACAATTACAAATAACAACAGCAAAACCAATAATATGACTAATTGTGGTAATCAAACATTTAACATGCAATTTTTCTTGAATGAACAGTGCAAAGATGCGATGAATATGAAGGATTTCGTGAATTCGATTCAGTTGGATACCGATGACCTCGAAAATGTCGGGAAACTCGGTTATGTCGAAGGGATGTCAAATATACTGATTACCAACCTGAATAAAACGGAATTGCATAAACGCCCTGTTCATTGTAGTGATATTAAGCGAGAGACGTTGTATGTAAAAGATGCCGACAAGTGGGAATGTGATGGTCCTGACCACGCCAAAATGATGAATGCGGTACTTGCGGTGGAACATAAAAATGTTAGTTTAATGGGAGAATGGGCTTCGCGTCATCCACAGTGCATGAATAGCAATACAAAAGATAATGCCCGTTATTTCAAACTATCCAAAATAGTAACAGATGGTGCGCAGGATGGGAATATTTCCAAGGTAATACGACGTGTGGCAAAGAATGTACTCATTGACAAGACGCCGACGCAGTTTTTTGTTGAATAAGGAATTTAAACATGTAATTATATATTTATGAAATTACGTGTTACAAAATGTCTGATGACGAAACTACGTTTATCAACGCTCATCCAGCAGTGACGACGATGGCTAATATGATTAATTATTTGACGGTATCGCTTTACCAGGGCCAATTTAAATACAATCATGAACAAGCGTGGGCCGGGTTGAATGAGATTTATGACAGAATGTCCAACACACCGACTACTGCGCCATCGTTGAAAACCATTCAGGAGTTTTATGGTAATGTCGAATCCTTATGGTTTGTTACGGAAACAGACGACCCAGATTACGAGAGATATATTAGAGAGTTGCGTCGTCATATTGCCACAGCGGATGCTGCTTCGGACGCTGCTGCTGAAGTGGCTCAACTAAAAAAAGATTGGATGGAATCGATTCGTTCAAAGAACAGTTAAATAAACATAAACATAAACATAAACATAAACATAATAATGATGACCGCATAGATAGATGTCGTGGTTATTTTTTCTCAATAATCTGCTTCGCACTCTCCACGATTTCGCTAGGATAATTCAAATCGCGTAGAACTTTCAGACCACCTTTGATGGTTGAAACGCCTTCGGCTATCTTATACAAATATGAACCAGTGTCGGCACACACTGACATATGAAGGTTTGATATTGCGGCCGCATTCCGCGTTTCAAGAAGCTCACAAAGCTCTATATAATGCGTTGTAAGGATGAGATCCACTTTCGGATTTTTGGAAATATAATCAATATATCCATATGCCGCCGCTACTGCCTCATACGGATTAGTTCCCGAGTAAAGTTCATCAAAGATACAGAAATGTCGTTTTGTGGGATTATCTATAATACATCGAAGAATTTCCATACAACGGCGCGATTCTGCCTGAAAGAGACTATCGCGACCCGACGTATCTGGGATATTCAAGTAACAGTGAAGGTAGTCGTATGGATTTATTTCGGCGTGTTCGTAGAAACCAAATCCGATTTGCTGAGAGATTATAATATTGAAAAGGGTTGATTTTATTACAGTGGTTTTTCCGGCAGCGTTCGGTCCTGTTATAATAAGTTGTTTGTCGAGTGTGATATCATTTGCGACAACCTTCGACGTGTCTTGTGCTTTTAAGGGCGCATATATTTGTGAAGTCAATTTTGTAATACCTTTTCTCCTTAACATCGGGGGCGGCGGTGGGGGTACGGACAGGGACGGCGTATTATTCGAATTTTCTACATTAACTTCGAGAGTTTCATTATTCTTATTGTCCGGTTCTTCATCGCTATTTTCTATAATTGGAGTCAAAGGTCGAGCCGGCTCTAATACATTGGCATCATCATCTTCAATAAATGAGCATTTCTTTATCATTCCGTCAATAACAAAGCTTCTACATGCGGTAAGATGCTCAATATACGCATTAAATCCGAAACTATATTCGAGTAGTTCATTCAAGTCGGTCTGTGAAAATAGGGAATAATAATTCTTCATCACATATCCAATCTGAAAAAACTTGCTTACAGATACAGAAAATGGTGATATATCAGTAAGTGCCCGAGTGACTTCATCAAGTAGCCTATATCTCTCGGAAAGTTCTTCACGGAACGGTTCATATGTCGAGAGATGGTAGGTTTGAATAAGTTGAATCATATAACTCATATTCACACCCGTTGCGGTAAGATACCCATTGATTGTGTGAATGTGTGTATGGACAAGTTTGATATTATTATAAAACCGAACACATGCCATGATATTCTGGTAAATCTGGATGAAGTAAAATACCACAGACATCATAATATACATTTTTTGTTCGATGCTCACCGTTTCAAATTCTGTCAAAAATTTCCCTACTGAATGCTGACTTATGATTTGCTTCAAAATATCTATATACTCTGAAAACGAGACACCAAGTCCTCGCATTAACAATACAAAAAATGGAATAATCAGAACAATAATGGGGGTCAGTAGTGCGATAACCGGCGATGAAATATTATACAGACTTAAGAATTGAAGAAAAGACGACGATGTATTGAGTTTCGAGAGAAATGGTGTCTCGACATAACTGAATTTCTCTTTGAAATCGTTGATTTTTCCAGTTCCGCGGAATTCATCCCAAGTATTCTTCATACTAGAAAATGCGTCGACACTAGTCTTCTGTTCGGTATTTTGTGAGATACAGCGTTCCAATAACTCATTATCGAACATTTCCAGTAATGTTTGGGTATGTTTTAAGTATTCGATATCGGTGGTGTAATACTTACTCCATATGGGCAAATGTTCGGTTCCATAAACTGATTTTGGTGAGAATACATAATGGTATAGGCCATTGACAGAATCGTCGGCGTGAGTCGATGTGTCGTCGTTAGATAAATTAGCCCCTACATTTAATTTTGGCTTTACTTGAATAAGTTCAAGATCGTCGATAATAGAAGTAGGTAGTTCATGTAATTTTTCTGGGTTAGTATAAGAAATAGGGTGTTTAAATGAAGGTAATGGCTTATCACTCACTGACGCCTCAACACACGTCGGTTCTGGTTTATTACCAAATCCTAAATGTTCTAATAATAACGATTTCACTTCATCAGGTTTCCGCGGCATTTCATTCACCGAATCACGTACATCGGTAATCAAAGAACATACACTAAAAGAACAACCTCCCGACATTGTATTGTTATGACGCAACAATATAATATACTGAATTAAACTCACTACTCTATAACAAACCGTTATTATTTCGTGAATATCTAAACCCCTTCCATAAAATTTACCGGCAACTCTGTAATTGCTGTTTCATAATATGCCTCAATCTCTTTCTTGATACGCATATCACGACGAGTAACAAAGTTAATCGCAACACCCTTTCGCCCCCAGCGACCAGAACGGCCAATACGGTGAAGATAAATATGAACATCCTGTGGCATGTCAAAATTAATAACGGTGCTAACTTGTTGAATGTCAATACCACGAGCAGTTACATTCGAAGAAATAAGAACACGATGAACGCCTGCCTTAAATTCCTGATATGCCTTATCACGCTCGCTGTTATCACCCTTTTCCATTCCGCTATGAATACAGCAAACCGGGAATCCGTCAAAAAGCATCGCCTCATGAAGATCCGCCACTCGCTTCGTCGAGTTACAGAAAATAATACACTGTGAAACCGAAATTGTCTTGAAAAGATCCTTCAGAGTCAAATACTTCTGTACATCATCATCCAACGCAACATAATGCTGCTGAATCCCTTCTAGTGTAAGTTGCTCTGCCTTTACCTGAATATTTACAGGATTTCGCATGAATTTCTCAGTTAGACTATATAATTCGGGCGGCATCGTTGCGCTGAATAGGACGACTTGGATATCGGATGGCATATACTGAAAAATATTGTAAATTTGGTCATTGAAACCCGCTGAAAGCATCTCATCGGCTTCATCAAGAACCAACATATGAACACTCATGCTTTGAATGTGATTGCGACGAATCATATCGAATACGCGTCCGGGACAACCAACAATAATGTGTGGCGTAGATTTACGTAAATCAGCGGCGTCATCTGCGGTCGAAGTTCCACCAACGAGCAATCGCATCGTAAGTCCAGTAATCATCGCACCAAGTCCTTGGATAACATCGTATATTTGGCGGGCAAGCTCGCGAGTCGGAGCAAGTATTAGAACCTGAGTCTTGGCCTTAGTAATATCAACACTTTGAAGTGCGGCCACTGTGAATGCGCCAGTTTTTCCTGTTCCAGATTGTGCTTGCGCGATCACATCACGCTTTTGGATAATTGATAGTATTGATTTTTGTTGAATGTTGCTCGGTTTTTCGAAACCATATGCGTAAATTCCACGAAGAAGGTCGGGAGAAATTTCACACACGTCCTCCCAAACTTTGAATTCAGGATAAGAGCCAGAGCCAGAGCCAGAGCCAGAGCCAGAGCCGTCGGCACCGCCACAGTCGGCAATGACATCGGAAGAAGATTGAATACTCGGAGTATTGTCGCTAGATGACATAATAAATATGGTCTCGAAAGTAAGTCACGAAAATTATCGTATATGTCTAATAATCATAGTAGAATACATTTAAGTTTGTTTGTTTGTGCTGCGACGTAATATTGGAATACAAACACTTCTTCGTATTTCCGTGTAAAAAATTGATATAAAACTTATATGTGTAATATTATAAGCACCCACCGCTACGAACGTCATGGCAAAAATAACACATCGTTACGACCTTCCGGATTATGCTGCATTTATGAATATGGGATTTGACCTGAAATTAACAGACGATGTTATCAAGTCAGTATCGGATTTAGCGGATTTGGTGGGTGCGCCCACTTATATCAAAACACCAGTTTTTCCGGTTCGAGAGCCGGGTGATTTTCGTTTAGGAGGTATAGCTCCACCCACGAGTGGGGGGTATCATGTTGCTGGAAGCAGTGCCAATACGTTCCAAAGTCGTTTCGGAAGCGGCAGTGGCACAGGAGGAGTAGGAGGAGGAACTATCAGCGGTGGTTCAGTACATTCGATTATTCGTTCAACTCCATCATCACGCAATCAGCAAATACCAAATAGTGAATGGGATACGATTCTATCATTCCAGAAGACTGAGCTGAAGAAAAAGGAAGGAATTGAATCGAGTATTGATAACATTCGTTCTTTCCTGAATAAACTCACCGACAAGACATACGCTACGATGCTTGCCAACATTTTGAAGGAAATAGATGGTTTGTTTAATGCGTGTAACGACGATACAACTGACGAACACAATACTGTCTCGGTTATGAATCGTGTTGCGTCGTCGATTTTCACAACCGCAAGCTCAAACTCGTTCTATTCAGAAATTTACGCGAGGTTGTTCCAAGACTTGATGGAGAGAGAAAAAGAACCCGACCATACCGAGTATTCCGTTTTCCGAAATGTTTTCGAGAAGAACCTGGCCTCATTTATGTCGTTATTCGACACTATCGAATACTGTGACCCAAAGAAAAATTATGACAAGTTTTGCGATATCAATAAGGCAAATGAAAAGCGCAAAGCGATGTCGCAGTTTATCGTGAATTTGATGAAAATTGGAATTGTGGAAAAGACACAAGTGTTGGCACTGATGAAGCAAATCCAAGAACTCATGTATTCAAATATGCGTCAAGAAGGAAAGACGAACGAGGTGGATGAACTCGTGGAAAATCTATTCATTATGGTGAAACATGGTCATATGGTATTCAAGGCTGGCAGTGGCAGTGGCAGTGGCAGTGGCAGTGACGATGAAACTGTAGAGTTATTCAAGGCGCGGGTTGAGCAAATCACTGAAATTTCAAAACTGAAAATCAAAAGCAAGCCGAGTATTACAAACAAGACAATATTTAAACATCTTGACATGTTGGATGAAATTTCCGGAAAGGCGAAGAAGTGAGCGAGTGATATATTGAGTGCTATGTCGCACATTTAATAACCCGAATTAGTAATTCTGATTATTAATTTTATGAGATATCCCCCATTAATATGAATATTTTCTTTTGAGATTGGGTTTCTATCGCGGAAGTTGCCGCTGTATTTATCTGGTGTTATTTCATAGTATTTTTTACCCAATAAATGAGACAAATTATGAAAGTCGGCTTTATGATAGTGGGGATGAATAAGCCCGCCGTCGCAATTTGTGTCAAATGAAATTTTATTATGAAAATGATTATCACAAACTGGGTCGCAGTACCAATGCTTTCGAAAATTGATTTCGATTATTGGTGTAGAAATCGGCATAAATATCATGTTTGTACAGGCGGCTCCATGAGCTGATATAAATAATGCGGCTCCTGAACATATGTCATATTGTTCTTGCGGCGTCATATCGTCGAAACAGCAATATCGATACGGTATATGAAATGTTTCTTTATACATCTCTAAAAAAAGATGTATGGGTATATTGGAACCTGTATCATATATGTAGCGATTATTTTCTTTACGCTGGTTCATTAAAATATATTTGCCGGTTTCGGCAGGAATTACATTTTTCAACATTTGAAGTAGTATAAGGTCATTGTCGTATTTAATATAATGTGTGTGATTAAATGGCGAACGAATGGGTTGATTGTACAAAAATAAATTATTTGTATAACTCACATTTGTAAGAAAAATACGTTCAAGAAGGAACTTTCGCCATTTTTGACAGGGGCTGTTTATATTAGAAATATTACTATGGGATTCGTCATAATACATATAGATGTTAGAATAACTCGGGTCATAATACCTCATTAAATCATATAAAATATGAAAAATATTATTTTCTTGTATTCTGGATACAAATACTTTTGGAATTATATTCATATCTGTATTTAGTATGTTGTGATGAATAGAACATAAAAATATATTTATATTATTGTTATTGTTATTATTGTTATTGTTATTATTGTTATTGTTATTGTTATTATTGTTATACGACAACCATGAAAATGGTGGTTAGTTTTACCACGAGTCCAACTCGTATCAATAAATGTGGGCCTATGATACACAGTATATTAGATCAAACAAGAAATGTCGATTTGTTTTTATTGAATATTCCGGAAGAGTTTGCGCGAACTGGCGAGACATACAACGTGCCGAAGTATATTCGTAAATCTCTCACGGTGAATCGTATTGCGGTAGATTATGGGCCTGCGACGAAAATTGTCCCGACTGTATTATACTTACGAGAGCGTGCCGACATATACGACCCTGAACACACACGTATTATTTATTTGGACGATGATATTGCTTACCCCAAGAAAATGGTTGAAACATATGAGAAAATGATTGCGCCGAATGACAATAATGTATGGACATCCACTGGATTTGATTTTGTGAATATGGGATTGAACGGGAAGCGCAACCATAAAGATACCGCAACAATTGCGGAAGGATATGGTTCGGTATGTGTAAAACTGAATACATTCAGTGACGACTTTATGGAATATATGACGCGTTATACTGACAATGACAATCAAATATGTCGTCTCTCGGATGATGTGATTTTAAGCAATTATTATCATCGTCGTAATGTTGGGATAACTATTATGAACATTCCCGGGCTTCTTTCAATCCATGATATTTGGCAAGAGAAGAAAATATTGGATTATGGTAATGAGGCTGATGCGCTTCATTTGGGCGCAGGCGGTACATCGGATAATAATGTCGAACGATATAAACGTGTAATTTCTGCTCTGAATAAAAACAAAGAAAGGAGTTTTAAAATGTCATTTATTACAGCGGCACCAGATTCACTGACGATGGAATTGCGAAATACGCTGATATTCCGATGAAATCCTATGTCGGTCTATCTGTATCTGCGGACAACTGTGTAATTATTATTTATACGTATATAATAATTACATTCATTTCATTTCATTTCCATTTCCATTTCATATGGTAAAATCGAAAATCAATACAAATATTAACTATCATGAATATTCGCATTTAGAAGAAGAAGACTTTAATTATAATACACCATTATTCCAGTTACAGTTATTGCGTGAGCTACAAAAGGTGGTTATTGGTGTAGGACAATTGAACTATCATTTCTCGAAACGTTACAATGTGGTATATGTTCCGATTTATTTATTCAACTCCGATATGGAATTTATGAAACAAATCGGCATCTATGAAATGCCGTCTAATCAAGTTAAAATGGACGAATCAGGTGATTTGGATGTTCGTCGATTGACGCCATTGTTATATAGTTTTGTAAATACGGAGTTGTTACGAAAATCGCGCGCGAATTCGGCGGCGGCGGCGGCGGCGGCGGCGGCGATAGATCCAAAAAAACGCATCACTGAAGTAAATGAAATCAAGAAATCTCTCGGAAAAGAACAGCAGACTCAACCACCACGACCACCGGTTATGGCACTCACAGAGAATGATATTACCGACGATGACGACGATGACGACGATGACGCCAACCTTACAGATAAAGTCTTTGGTATGGACGCGCGTCAAAAGCACTTATTGTCTGGCGCATCCATTCTGCCACTTCAAACCAAAGAACAGTCTGAACTCGAGCGTCGTCAATACAAACCGAATCCGACCACCGACCTCTGGATACAAAAATATCTGCGGAATAAGTATTTCAATTTCATAGACAATGAAGGTTCCAGCGATGGATTTTTCGCGGTGATTCGCGATGCTCTTCTTACACAAGGACGCCGGACTACGATTCTTGACCTGCGGAAACAACTTGCCGATGAAGTAAGTGATGAAGTATTTCGTGCTTATCGAGAGAAGTTCGCGATGTATCATGCGCTTACACGAACCCAAACGCGTGAGACGAGAGAATTAGTAACGAATTATAATGACATCAAACGCCGCGTCTCGACAATACACGACCGTGCTCAACAACAGCTTATGATTGCGGGGGCAAAAAAACTCGTTATTGAGCATAATCAAAAACATGACGAAATGAAATATACAAAGATTTTAGCTGGACAGTATGATTACATGCGTGATGTGCGCTCGGTAGAACAACTTAAAGAGCGGATAATGACGTCACTCTATTGGCCTGACGCATGGGCTATTGCGGCGATGGAGCGTGTAATGAATATGAAGTTTATCATGTTTTCGAGAGATGCGTATGAAACAGGCGATATTGATAATGTCTTACAATGCGAGAATGGCGCAGGGATAGAATCTATCGACCCGATTATCCGTAAGCGCGGGGTATTTGAACCAACTGCTTATATTTTATTCGGAAAGGGAATGAGTTCAACTTCGAGCGCGACGACGAGAACGATGACTGGCGGTTCTCGAACACCTCGTAATCAAACGCCGATAATTCATATGATGTCTGACACGAAATTGACGACCTATAATTTAATAACGTATAAGACACATGGGGTTCTTGCTTTTTCGGAACTTCCATATGATATTAAACTACTTGTCACGACGAAATGCTTGGAAACCCAATCTGGCGCATTCTGCCTAATTCCGCAATTCAAACTCTTTCAACGAGAACTTGGGATACGTGTGGATGAAATACCGAATGAGAGCTTGGACGATTTATTGGAGGAAGTTCATATGGACGCAACGTCATCTGGCAGCAACAGCAACAACCACCGCCATAATCGAACGAACGGCGCACATTTATACACGCCGGAAATTGTATTCCAGTTTTATTCAAACTCTAATCCGAACGCACTTCCTGGAACTGGTGCGGGCGAGAAAATACCTGAAACGGAGAAAATACATTTTCATAAACTGGCAACATTCGATAACTGGCGGCGAAAATTGTCGAACTCATGGAATGAACCATTTATGCTGGATAATCATACGTGGCAAAGTGTTGAGCATTATTATCAAGGAAGTAAATTCAAGAATAATAATCGCGAGTTTTACTTGAAATTCTCTCTAGATTCAAGATCTGAATTGTCGTCTGACCCTCTTCTTGCGAGAGCGGCGGGTAGCAAGAGTGGAAAACTGAACCATAAAACAATTATTAGACCATCAAAGATAACTATTGACCCGGATTTTTTCAATCATATTCGAAGCGAGCGAGAGATGGAAAGCGCACTATTTGCGAAATTCTCTCAGAGCAAGAGTCTAAAAGACTTGCTGTTGGCCACGCGAAATGCGAAACTGGTTTATTATCGGAGAGGCGCGCCACCGGAGATATATCATCACCTTATGCGCGTTCGTCACAAATTAAGAACAGGTGCCACTCACTAGCATACGCTGAAATACGTCGTAAAGAAACCCTGAAGGACCGCAAAAATAAACATAATAATGATAATACGCACCCAGTCTGTTTCTGATGGATTTGTAAAGTGAAAACCGGCAACATCCTTGGCAGCGCCTTTGCCGTTTGAATTACTATAAGAGTCATGATATTTACCAATATTATAATGGATTACGTTTTCAATCACATTAAGTACAATAAATACTAGGAATGAGAACACAAAAATGTGTATTGTCCCTGATTTAAAATATTTCTTGAAAATGAGTTCGAACATATTATATTATATCAACATATAATATCATATCACATAATCATATAATAACACAACAAACAAGTGATGTGGATAGAAGAAGAGATACAAAAAGATGCCAACGAAATCGACAGTACAATACAGACACTGATGAGAGATTATAATGCGAAATCAACACGAACCGTGAGGTCTAAAATTACTGAAAATAAAGAAAATACTACCGGATTCTTAAGACAGTTTTATGAAGCGATACGAAAAGCGGAGTATGATATGTATCAAAAGTTCGCTTCGATTACAGCTTCAGCACCAACGTCCGACAAAGCATCAAGCCCTGGTTCAAATTTAACGCATGAATTCAACGAAATAAAGAACTCTGCCAATGATTTACCGCATCCTCGTATCCTATCAGAATTACAGCGAGATTATGAGAGACAAGTTGGGCGGCATATGGCGGACAATAATGATACAGAAGAAAATGAAAATAATCGCTATATTCCGTACAAAGTTTATCAATACATTCGTGAAAAATCGGAATATTGTATTCGTTTTCAAGCGAAAATCGGCGCAAGGGTTATTTCACTATTTTTCATAACATTTCCAGAATCGCATATTTCGGTATGCGGTAAAAATGGGTCGTCGTCTTATTTATGCGCAGCTGAAATTGCGATATATCAATTGTATGCGTATAAAGTATTTATTTGGATATCCATGGTCGGACAATTGGCGAATAAAGAATGCTCTGAAAAACTCGACGTATATTTTTATATGACCCCCTTCAAAAAACAGCGTCCGCGTCATACACATGATGACAGCGATAGCATTCTCTCAGCAATTCATGTAAATACAGGTGTTACGCGAAACTGTGAAACACATGGTGAGATTATCATATATCGCGCAGAAGAATGGTTCAAGGTATTTGTTCATGAATCGATGCATAACTTCAATATGGACTTTATTGACTTGGATTTACGAGAGGCAAATAACCAGCTGCGAAAGACATTCTGTATTCCACATGGCGACATCTTATTATTTGAAACATACACAGAATCATGGGCGCGAATTATAAATGTAATGTTTGATGCGTATTTTCATAAAGAGACGGCCGCACACATTTCGGATACACGCACACAATTCATACGAAGTGTTCGAGAGAAACTCACTAAAAACGCATTATTTCATGTATATCAAATAGTGAAAGTTCTTGATATCATGAAGTTGAAATATGCGGAAATTACGGTTCTTACATCAGAAAATATGGAAGTGTGTCGAAAACGATACAAGGAGGATACAAACGTATATGCGTATTATATACTTGGCGGTATTCTCTCTGTGTATGCTCTTCCATTTATATGCTGGTGTTGTGATAACAATCAACGGCGCGGTCATGAAGGAATCCAATCGATACGATTTTCACGTAGCAATGCCAACCTTGAACATTTTATCGACCTTATATGTCGTGTAGCGAGAGATCCTGTATTGTTGAACATGATATCATTTATTGAAACGTCGTCGTCGTCGTCGTCGCATCGTACGAATACAATGAGTTCAGTTATTCATAAAACAATGAGAATGACACCTGACTGAAATTAGTATTATAAGAATACAATAATACAAAATTGAATATAAATCGATGTGTTTCTATATATCATAGTTTCTCTCATCATTGTCATGTCACGTCCTACTCCTCAAACATCTGTTGGAAGACTTGTTGGTCTTACAGTAGACAATCCTATGTATTATACTTCATCTGCGAAGGCGTTGTCATCGTCACCTCCTCCTCCACTTATCCCGATTGCTGCCGCTCATACTCCTGCTCCTGCTCATGCTGCGGTTGATTCAAAACCTGACGGTGAAGAGCTTACGATGCTTTGGCGTAATATCGCAAATCTCTTTGCCAAATATGATAATATTGAAAGTAATATCGAAAAACAGGAAGATATAACTAGGCGTTGTACGGATGAGGTATATCAAGAGCTTCAAGAAGTTCGAAACGATGTTGGACAACTTCAAAACAGAGAGGATACTTCTGCGAAACTTGTTCGCAAAATCCGGAAATATGTAAATAAGAAATGTGAGAGTGTGCGTGAGACTGTTTCATACGGTTCATACAACGCAGACAATGAAATATTCGATTACGTCAATAAGACGCGTTCCGACCTTGAACTAAAAAATAAGAAGTTGGAAGACGAAATCGTCAATCTCAGGACGGAAATGAAAGAATTGAACGGTGTTTATGACAATGATTATGAAATGTTCGTAAAGCGTGAAAATGAGTTGATGGCGAAGTTGGAAACTGCTGTGAAAATGAATGAGGATACCAATAATCGGATGAAGAATATGGAGGACGTCTTCATGAAAGAGATTCAGCAGGTGCGAAATTATGCCAATACACATGTCGCAGGAGATTTGCGTGAGGAGTTTTCAGAGGCGATTTGCCGCGAGCTCGCATTTGAGAGCAAGGTCAGTGCTCAACTGGTTCAGAGTGTGAATGATGATTTGACCGAACTGATTACTCGGTCAAATGAGTATCATTCCGCGAGGTATTTCGGGAGTGTAGAAGATGTCAAGCAATTGCGTGAGACATGCCAATCGCTCAAACAGAGTATCGGAATGGTGGATGCTGAGTTGTCGGATACGAAAGATACTGTGGAATATCTGAAGGATGAGGTTGGTCACACCACAACAGACGTGAGCAATCTCGAGGCTCATTTAAAAGAACTCAATGACGATGTTTATCGAGAATTGGACAGGGATTATTTCGACTTGAAGGATTACGTGAAGCGCAGTATTACTCGTCACAAGCACCACGAGCATAAAGAGCCGACTGAGATAACAGTAGCAGTTCCAGAACAAGATGATACTGGCGCGTTACAGCTTATTGTTGATGAATATAGTAATGAACCGATTGTTCCGGTCCAGCAGGACCAAGCAAATGATGAACATGTTATCATAATAGACGAGAATATGGTTATTAGTGATGATGAAGATGATTTTAAACACACATAAATAGAATACGAACACGGACGGACGGATGGACGGACGGATGTAATAAAATTGAATGAAATATATTTTTTATGTTTAAGAACATCATCAACATAAAAAGCAAAAAGATGGGAATTCGCAATTTGAATCGATTTATACAAAACAAATGCCCGAATGCGTCGTCACGTATTCACATAAAGGAATTATCTGGAAAGAGAATCGCGGTAGATACAAGTATTTATATGTACCGGTATTCAGGTGAAGGAGCATTATTAGAGAACATGTATTTGATGGCATCAGTGTTTCGACATTATAATATTCACGCAGTTTTCGTCTTTGATGGACCTCCTCCTCCGCAAAAAACGGATGTTATTGAAATGCGAAAGAAGAAGAAAGACGAAGCGAAAAAACAATACGACACGCTTGACAAAATCGTGAAAGAGAAAAGGGACGCATCCGGTTGTGAAATAACAACGACCGAATTAGATGATATTGAAGATACGATGCGAGAGCTTAAAAAGCAATTCGTCCGTCTGCGTGATTGTGATATCTCCAATGTGAAAGAACTGCTTGTCAGTTTTGGATTCGCAACAATCGACGCGGAAGGCGAAGCCGACGTATTATGCGCCAAGTTATCGATAAAAAAGCGCGTGGATGCGTGTCTAAGTGACGATACAGACATGTTTGTTTATGGCTGTCCAACGGTGTTGCGTAATATCAGTTTGTTGAATCATTCCGTTATAAGTTATAGCACATCTGAAATTCTGAAAACATTATCTCTAACGCAACAAGAGTTCAAAATGATGTGTGTGGTTAGTGGAACAGATTATTCACGGCATTTACCCGAGTCTTCTTCAATGACATATGTCTCGCCTGATTCGGTTTTCAAAAAAATAACAAAATTCAAAACACTCACCGGAAAGGAGCTACAAAGGTATCATGAAAGTGGCGGCGGCTTTTATGATTGGTATGCTGAGCAGCAGCAGCAGCAGCAGCAGCAGCAGCACAATGACAGTAAGAATGATGGCAGTGCTCGCAAAAGTATCACAGTCGCTGACACTGGCGCAATAACATATATCTTAAACGAGACAATGTTCGACATAACAAAT
>Ga0214921_10007131_pt1 | contig 15006 bp, 10 predicted proteins | sample LL1505_MetaG_FD_177992 | JGI IMG/M metagenome (GOLD analysis project Ga0214921, IMG submission 177992) | Freshwater microbial communities from Lake Lanier, Atlanta, Georgia, United States - LL-1505 | ecosystem: Environmental > Aquatic > Freshwater > Lake | place: USA: Georgia | collected... | reverse complement strand
TAAATCTTTTTAATGGGGATAAATATAGGGGCTTAAATACGACTTAAAAGAAGTTATTTTTCTTAAATTTGTTTGCGTTTAAAACGACCTATAAAACAAAAAATTCGCAGAGATTATGTCAGAAGATTTACAACACCCAGATTCGGCCGAAAACAAGAACTATGGGGCCGATAGTATCCAGGTATTAGAAGGATTAGAAGCCGTAAGAAAACGCCCTGCCATGTATATTGGCGATGTGGGTATGAAAGGTTTACACCACTTAGTATATGAGGTTGTAGACAACTCAATTGATGAAGCACTAGCTGGCTATTGTTCTCATATCGAAGTCACCATTCATACAGATAATTCAATCAGCGTTCAGGACAATGGTCGCGGTATCCCAACTGCGATGCATAGCAAAGAAAAAAAGTCTGCATTAGAAGTGGTTATGACTGTTTTACACGCTGGTGGTAAATTTGATAAAAATACCTATAAAGTATCTGGTGGATTACACGGTGTGGGTGTAAGTTGTGTGAACGCATTGAGTACAAAACTATTAGTGACTGTTGAACGTGAAGGCAAAATATTTGAGCAAGAATACTGTATTGGTGTACCTAAGTATGCAGTAAGAGAAGCCGGGACAAGCGATAAAACTGGCACTAGAGTGCATTTCTGGCCTGATCACACTATTTTCCAAGAAACAGTTTACCGCAAAGAAATCTTAGAAGGTCGTTTGCGTGAATTGTCCTATTTGAATAAGCGCATTAGTATTACATTAACCGATTTAAGAGAATTGGATGATGCAGGTGCACCTTATGTGAATCATTTTTACAGCGAAGGTGGTATCATCGAGTTTGTACAAATGTTGGATAAGAATGGTAACAGAAATCCAATCATTGCAGCACCTTTATATGTAGAAGGATTAGACGAAGCATCAAATGTGATGGTAGAAGTCGCATTGACTTACAATGACGATTTTAAAGAAAATATTTTTTCCTATGTAAATAATATCAACACCATTGAAGGTGGTACACATGTAACAGGTTTTAGAACTGCTTTAACGCGTGTATTCAAAAGCTATGGTGATAAGGAAGGTTTATTTGAAAAAGCAAAAGTCACTGTAGAAGGAGATGACTTTAGAGAAGGTTTGAGTGCAATCATTTCTGTGAAAGTACCTGAGCCTCAATTTGAAGGTCAAACAAAAACCAAATTAGGTAATAGTGAAGTAAGTGGTGTGGTGCAAACCACAGTAGCTCGTGCACTTGAAGCTTATTTAGAAGAGAACCCAAAAGAAGCAAAATATGTCATCTCTAAAATTGTACTTGCTGCCCAAGCCCGCGTAGCCGCTAAGAAAGCACGTGATATGGTACAAAGAAAGACAGTGCTTTCTGGTGGTGGTTTACCTGGTAAATTAGCGGACTGTTCTGAGCGTGATCCTGAAAGATGTGAGTTATACCTTGTCGAAGGAGACTCTGCAGGTGGAACTGCTAAACAAGGTCGTGAAAGATCTTATCAGGCGATCCTTCCTTTGCGTGGTAAAATCTTGAATGTAGAAAAAGCAATGGAACATAAAATTTATGAAAATGAGGAGATTAGAAATATGTATACTGCATTAGGAGTAACAGTGGGGACACCTGAAGATCCTAAAGCATTGAATATTGCAAAATTGCGTTATCATAAATTAATCATTATGACCGATGCCGATGTGGATGGATCGCATATAGCCACATTGATTCTTACATTTATCTTTAGGTATATGAAAGAATTAGTTCAAAATGGTTATGTCTATATTGCACAACCTCCATTGTATTTAGTGAAGAAAGGAAAGGACCAAGAATATGCCTATAGTGATGAGCAAAGAAAAGCATTGATTGAGAAATTAGGAGGTGGTAATGATAGTTCTGTAACAATTCAAAGATATAAGGGTCTGGGTGAAATGAACGCAGATCAATTATGGGAAACGACCATGGATCCAAACAGAAGAACATTGAAGCAAGTGACCATTGATAGCGCTGCTGAAGCCGATAGAATCTTTAGCATGTTGATGGGTGATGAAGTGGCTCCTAGAAGGGAATTCATTGAATCTCACGCGAAATATGCGAAAATTGACGTTTAAGGGCCTCAATTAGGGGGAATTTATGAACATTTAACAAAAAATCATATAATTCAAACCTTGGATATCAATAAATAAACTACTTTCAAGTAGCATTTTAAAAATTAAAATATATACAAAATGGACACTTCAAAAATGATCAAAGCATATTGCTTGAAAACAAAAGAAAAAAATGTGCCAATGATGGACGCTGTTATCACTAAAACTGCTAAAGGCGGTTATATGGCTGGCGGTCACGATGGTAAAGGAAATAAAATGGCAGCAATCATGAGCGAAACAAATGCTTTAAAAGCAATCGCTGATGGTGTAGCTAAAAAAGGATTTTAGTTTATCTGCGAATAGCATAAACTTATAAAAAAAGCCTCTGAAAATTCAGAGGCTTTTTTTATGCTTCTACCACCGCAACGCCGTGGTGAATTTTTGTTAACGTAGCAAAGCAATGCTCCATACTCTTGATATCCTTAATGATCAAGATAAAAGTTTTGCCTACTTGCTTAAAATGCGCATTGTTCATTGCAGTTTGCGTATAGCTTAACAAGCCTTTAAAAATAGCACTTTCATAATAAGGGGAATCTGGTCGGTTGATAAAGAAGCACCTTAAGGTCTCGTCCTTCAATGTCATTTTTTCGAAACCTAGCGCAATCGCAAGACGTCTTGATTGAATGGTCGTGAACAGCGCAGCTACTTGTTTTGGCATTGGGCCAAAACGATCTATCAATTCCAGCTTTAAAATTTCTAATTCTGCATCATCAGCAGTCTGATCTAACCTTGTATACAATGAAAGTCTTTCCCCTATACTTTCTACATACCCATCTGGGATCATGATCTCTAAATCGGTATCAATCGTACAGTCTTGTACAAAATCATCCTGCTTACTAATTTCTTCTATAAATAAATCTTTGAAATCGGAACGTTTTAATTCTCGGACAGCTTCTGCTAATATTTTTTGGTACATTTCAAATCCAATCTCTGCCATAAATCCACTTTGCTCACCTCCTAATAAATTACCCGCACCTCGTATATCTAAATCACGCATTGCAATTTGAAAGCCAGAACCCAGCTCACTAAATTGTTCTAAAGTTTGTAAACGCTTGCGCGAATCATCTGGCAAAGTACTCATTGGCGGTGCCAATAAATAACAGAATGCTTTTTTATTACTTCTTCCTACCCTACCTCTTAATTGGTGTAAATCACTCAATCCAAATTGATGTGCATTATTGATAATGATGGTATTCACATTCGGAATATCTACCCCACTCTCCACGATGTTGGTACAAACCAATACATCGTACCTTCGTTCTATAAAATCAAATATTTTTTCTTCTAACTGATGCCCTTCTAATTGTCCATGAGCAAATCCAATGCTTAGATCAGGGCAAAGTTTTTGGATCATCGCACACATTTCGGCTAATCCCTGCACTCTATTGTGGATAAAAAATACTTGACCACCTCTTTCTGTTTCAAAGTAAATGGATTCTCTTATTAGATCTTCATGAAATACTTGCACCTCGGTATGGATTGGTTGTCTATTTGCTGGAGGTGTATTGATAATACTTAAATCCCTTGCGCCCATTAAACTAAAATGCAGGGTTCTTGGAATAGGCGTCGCTGTCAAAGTCAAGCAATCTACATTGGTCCTTAATGTCTTTAATTTTTCTTTATGTCCAACACCAAATTTTTGTTCCTCATCAATCACCATTAATCCAAGGTCTTTAAAATGTACTTCCTTCCCTAAAATACCATGTGTGCCTACTAAAATATCAATCTTGCCTTCCTTCACCTTGGCAATCGTTTCTTTTTTCTGTGAGGCAGATTTAAATCGGTTTAAGAAATCTATTTCGATTGGAAAATCTTTAAGTCTTTCCTTAAAGGTTTTAAAATGCTGAAATGCTAAAATGGTTGTTGGAACCAACACTGCTACTTGCTTTCCGTCTATGGCTGCTTTAAATGCTGCACGAATAGCCACCTCGGTTTTACCAAAACCAACATCTCCACATACCAATCGATCCATTGGTGCTGGCGCTTCCATGTCTTTTTTAACATCGGCAATGGCTTTCGCCTGATCAATCGTGTCTTCATAAATAAATGATGCTTCTAATTCATGCATCATATAATTATCTGGCGTAAAAGCAAAGCCTGTTTGCGCTTTTCGTTGTGCGTATAATTTAATTAAATCAAATGCAATGGCTTTTACTTTTGCCTTGGTCTTGTCTTTTAATTTCACCCAAGCATCAGATCCTAATTTATTTACTTTTGGCGGCGTGCCTTCTTTCCCTGTATATTTTGATATCTTATGCAGTGAATTAATATTCACATATAAAATATCACTATCCTTATAAATAATCCTTACCGCTTCTTGCATCATGCCATTCACTTCGATCTTCTGTAAACCACTGTAAACACCAACTCCATGATCAATATGGGTCACATAGTCACCAGGATGCAAGTCACTTAAAGTACGAAGTGTGATGGCCTTATTTTTACTATAAGCTTGTTTGACTTTGTATTTATGGTATCGCTGAAAAATTTGATGGTCTGTATAGCAAACCATCTTATGATCATGGTCTATAAAACCTTCATGAATATTTTTTACGATAGGGGTAAACTGAATATCTGTTTTTAGGTCGGCGAAAATTGCGTGTAAGCGTTCTAATTGCTTTGCTTGCTCAGCAAATAAAAACAAATCATAGCCTTTCTTTTCATACTCTTGCAGATTGGCAATTAAGTATTGAAACTGTCTATTGAAACTTGGTTGCACCTGCGTACTAAAAGCTAGTTTTTGCTTGGTTAAATTTGCCTGAAAACCCCATTCAATGATTGGTTTATTGAATACTTGTTCAATGACCTTTTCAACAGAAACAAAATCGTCTTTATCTGTATTTTTTTTATGTGCATCTGCATCATCTGTTATTTTAAGAATAGGTGCGTGCAATAAAAAAGCCTCCAATGCTTCCCTTTGGTCATTACCTCTTTGTTGAATCAAGGACCAATCCTTCAACCAAACAACTGTATGCTCTGGCACAAATTCCATGAATGGAATTTTTATGGTATCCTCAAACTGTGTGGTCACATTGGGGATAATATTTACTTGCAATAATTTTCGTTCACTCAATTGCGTTTCCGGATCAAATAAACGAATGCTATCCACTTCCTCCCCAAATAATTCTACACGATAGGGTTTTTCATTACCAAATGAATAGATATCAAAAATCCCCCCTCTTAATGCAAATTGACCTGGCTCATACACAAAGTCAGTTCGCTCAAAGCCATACTGAATAAACCGCTCCATTAAGTCATTTAAGCCAAGTGTATCATTGGTTTTTATTTGAATGATATTTTCTTGCAAGGTTTTAGGCATGATCACTTTTTCAAAAAATGCCTCCGGATAAGTCACTATAATTTTTTTATTCCCCCCCATGGATAATTTCGTCAAAGCCTCCGTTCTCAACATTACATGAGAAGGATTGAGCAGGTTAAAATTTTGACTTGTTTTGAATGAAGAAGGGAAATAAAACAAATCCATTGCTCCAGTGATGCTTTCGATTGAGTTATAAAAATAAGCAGCTTCCTCTGCATCATTTAATACAATCACATGATTGTATGTTGATGTTTGTGGATGCGTAAAAATATGTTGTAAAACAAATACGGGCGAAGATCCGTTGAGGTTTTGTAAGTGTACCTGAAAAGGTGCATTTGCATTACCAGACATAGCAATCCCATCTACTATTTTTTTTAGTAGGGGGGATACATGGTACCGATCAAACAAAGATTGCTCATTCATGGTTCAGTTTGCAAAGATACAATCAATCCACAGACGAAGCCATGATCCTTAGATCAATTTCTTGGAATTGATGTTTGGATACTTCCACAAAGGCCACTCCAGTATTGCCTGAGAAAAATGGAATATAAATCCCCTCCTGATAACCCAATACAATAGTGTATTTCCCGGGACTTAGCCTTAATCTGAATTTCCCTCCTTTATCTGAACGAACTTGCTTGATGATTTTACCCTTTATAGCTTTTGCGTAATTCCCTTCTTGTGCGATCAATTGGTCGACATTAGCAGCTTCATAAACGTAGACCATTGTCGAAATTGGAAGCCCTTTTTGGTTAGGCATGCCCTTCAAAGGCATTGTTGTATTTTTTTCTAATAATACATGTCCCGAAATGCCCTGTAGAAGGATACAAAAGCCCATTAGCGTAGGAGCTAAACAAACTAAGCAAATAAAATAAATGGCCTTCTTGCGCATAAATCCCTTTTGTTTAAAGTTACATTTTTTAAGCTTCAACTTGATTGAAATTCAAGGAATTGATATAAATTTATATTTATGAATATACGTCTTTTTATCCCCCTCATTTTTGTATGTACAGTAAGCATCTTACAAGCACAGGATGCCACAAAAAAAGAACTGTTAATCCAAACATCCAAAGAACTTGCATTGGATGCGCGCAATAAATTTTCAAAAGCAGTAATCGCTGCTAAGGAAAAAGGATGGCCAGTTCAATATGCTTCACAAAATCAAACCAATGCAAAATTAATTGGTGTAGATGAGAGAGGATGGCCTAAATATTATATTGGCTTCGCAGATCCAGTTCAAGCAATCACCATCAATGCTAATAAATTATGGCCTGGTGCTGTTTCTAAATTAAACTTAAGTGGATCTGATGATATCATGACCAATAAATTAGGTGTATGGGACGAAGGAAGTCCTCAATTAACCCATAAAGAATTTACTGGCAGAATTACACAAAAAGACAATGCCAAGGAAGTTGTAACACATAGCACCCATGTGGCTGGTATTGTAATGAGTAAAGGACTTAATCCATTATCAAAAGGGATGTCGTATAATGTTAAAGGGATCCTTGATTACGATTGGAACAATGACCTTTCTGAAATGTCCGCAGCTGCCGCAAATGGTTTATTAATTTCCAACCACTCATATGGAACCGTAACTGGCTGGAATTACAATACTGATTCTGCGCGTTGGGAATTCAATGGCAGATTCAATGAAAAAGAAGATTACCGTTTTGGATTATATGATTTTGATGCACAAATTCAAGATTCAATTGCTTACAATGCACCTAATTATTTAATTATAGCTGCAGCTGGAAATAACAGAACAAGCACTGGTCCTGCAGTTGGACAAACTTATTGGAGAAGAAACGAAGCTGGTAGAATGGTGAATTCAGGCGCACGTCCAGCTGATATTAGTAGCAATGATTCCTATGGAAGTATTTCCACAGATAAAAATGCAAAAAATGTATTGACTGTTGCTGCTGTTTTTGGCATCCCTTCGGAATACAATAAAAAAGAAGATGTTGTTATGAGTAATTTTAGCTCATGGGGGCCGACAGATGATGGAAGGATCAAACCAGATATTTCAGCACAAGGCGTATCGGTGTTTGCCCCTATCGCCACCAACGATTCTAGCTATGGGTATCTTAGTGGTACTTCAATGGCAGCACCTGGTGCAGCAGGAAGTTTATTGCTTTTGCAAGAACTAGGTCATCGATTTACATTGAATAATGCACCAAGAGTTTTAAAATCAGCGACTGTAAAAGGGCTTGCAATACATACTGCAAACGAAGCCGGATTATACCCTGGGCCAGATTATAAATTCGGTTGGGGATTGTTAAATATTGCTGAAGCTGCGCAAGTTTTAAATACAGCATACACCAATAACAATAGTGCAAATAGTCCTCATTTTGTGTATGAAAATACTTTATTGAATGGCGAAAGTAAATCATACACCATCACTGCTTCGGGAACGCGACCTGTCAAAGCTACTATTGTATGGACAGACGTCAAGGGAAGTGCCAGTGAAGTATTGAATGATGCTACTCCAGAATTGATCAATGATTTGGACTTGACAATTACACAGGGTAATAAAACATTCAATACTTGGAATTTAAATCCAAGCAGCCCAGACAATCAAGCATTCAGAGGGATTAATAATATTGACAATGTCGAAAAAGTAGAAGTAGATACCAGTTTAGTTGGAACCAATTACACTATTACGGTAAAACATAAAGGGACACTTGAAAGAGGGCAACAAAATTACTCTTTAATTATTAGTGGTGCTGGTGGCACAGCCTATTGTAGCTCTGCAGCAACGAGCAATGCAGGAACAAAAATTGATAGTATTCAATTAAATAATATTAAATTCTCAAAAACGAATGCAGACAATTATGTTGATAACACTGCACTATTTGTCAATGGTGAGTCCAATGGTTCAGTGTCCTTGTTTATGAAATTAAGCAGTGCGGATGCAAGCAACAATAATCGATTTGTAAAAGTATTTATTGACTACAACAACAATGGTGTATTTGACACAAATGAACTAGTGCATACAAGTGCTGCAATCACCAACGGAGACTATAGCGCTAATTTCGATTTAATAAGCAACTTAATTGTCAACCAATTCACAAAACTTCGTGTTGTGGTAGCCGAAGCAACATCGGCTGCAAGTGTCACTGCATGTGGCAATTATACAATAGGAGAAACACAAGATTATACCCTAAGAGTAGTGAATCCATCAAATGATGTTCAATTACTTGAAATTACCAATCCAAGTGGAGGTGTTTCTGAAAAAGCAGTTCAATATGTTACAGTTAAAGTAGCAAATAATGGTGTAAATAGATTAACTAATCTTCCGCTTAACTTAGAAGTTAAAAAAGGCAATGCCACCATTTTGAACATTAAAGAAACATTTACAGGAAGATTGTATGGCTCGGAAATTATGACTTACACATTCCAAACACCTATTTCAATTGAATTAAATCAAAATTATACCATCACTGCATCTGTAAGCCTTGCCAATGACCAACAACCAGCTAACAATGCTATAACTGCAACCATAATCAGTCCTAACTCAAGTCCAGCTATTACTGGTTCTGCTACAGGTTGTAATGAAAATGTACAATTGCTAGTGAATAATCCAATTGGCAATGATCAGTACTTGTGGTATAACCAAAATACCGATTTGAGTAAACCAATTGCAAATGGTACTGTCATAAGAACTTCAACTACTGCAACAAATGTATATGTTGGAAGAGGATGGACTGGATTTATTGGACCTAAAGACAATACCACATTAAGTAGCACAGGTGGTTATAATAATTGGGGCAGCAATTATGGAGAATTCATTCGATTTAATACTACTGGACCAATCCAATTAGAAACAACAAAAATTTATACAGGGTATGCTGGAAAAATTGAGCTTGAATTAAGAGCACTAAGTACTTTCACCGATACTACTTATTCCTATTTTCCTTCTCAAACTCAAAAAGCAATTTTACATGTTGGTGCAAGTAGTCCAAGTCCAACACCAGCAACAGGTAGTGCTGGTTCAGGCACTCCAACCCCTTTTGTGCAAGGTGATACAGGAAGAATCTATGCAATCAATATGAACATATCACAAGCTGGTAACTATATTTTAATTGCACGTTGTTTAGATAGTGCAACCATTTTCAGAAATAATAATATCACCACCAATAATCATCCTTTTGGTCCAACCGTACTTGCTTCGATTACTGGTAACTGGGCTGGGGCTAATTTTGAGAAGTTTTATTATTTCTTTTACAATATGCAAATTAGTACCCCTAAATATGAAAAAGCCTTGAGTAAGATTCCTGTCATACTCACTGCGAAACCTATTATATCACAAATTGGAATAGACAGTTTAAATACCACTGCTGCAGATGCTTATCAATGGTTCATGAATGACGAATCTATCGCTGGAGCAACAAAAAGTGGCATAAAAGTAACTAAAAATGCCATGTATAAAGTCAGCGCCACTACTGGAACTTGTACCAATTATTCAGATAATAAACTAGTTTTGATCACTGATATTCCTCAAGCACCAGCAAAAGAGATTGGATTAAAAATAGTTTCAACAGATTATATTGAGAATATCATTAAAGGCAATCAATTCTATATTCAATTCAACAATGTTAAAACCAATGCGATTGGCTTGAGCATCCTGAATAGCAGCGGTCAAACTGTTTTCCAAAAAGATAAATTAAATAACCAGATTTCAGCCCAACCTGTGCAAGTACCCACATTGACCACTGGTATTTATTATGTTAAAGTATTTGCTAATAATAAAGTTTACGTTCAAAGCGTATTCGTCACTAATAATTAATTCTATATGTTACAGCCATGGCAGGATGCAGTAGTGACCAAGATTATACAAGAAACGCCCAATACAAAACGTTTCTTTCTTGCCTTGACAAGCGGCCAAGTTTTTGACTTTATACCAGGCCAGTTTGTCACATTTGACTTGCCTATTCATGAACAAAAAAATAAAAGATGGAGAAGCTATTCCATTGCATCTGCCCCAAGCAATAACAATGAATTCGAATTGGTCATTGTACTTTTAGAAGGTGGCGCAGGAACGACTTATTTATTCAACGAAGTGGCTGTGGGCTCTACCCTTTTAATGAGAGGACCTCAAGGTGTTTTTGTTTTACCAAAATCAATTACAACCGACTTGTATTTCATATGCACAGGCACAGGCGTTGCACCATTTAGATCCATGCTATTAGACATCCACCAAAAAAAAATCCCACATCAGCAAATGCATTTATTATTTGGATGCAGAAAGTATACAGACAGTTTATATGAACAAGAACTCAAAGCTTTAGAATCTGTTGAGGAACACTTTTTTTACCACCCAAGCTTTTCTAGAGAAACTGAAATACGAGAAGGTGCAAACCTGGGTTATGTGCATGCTACATATAAAAAATTATTAGAAGCTGGAGCTAGTAAAGAAGCACATTTTTATATCTGTGGTTGGAAAAATATGGTGGATGAAGCAAGAGCTACCTTAACCGAATTAGGCATACCAAAAAGTCAAATTCATTTTGAACTATACGGATAAAAAACGCTCATTTGAAAACAAATTAGGTGCATTTTTTATTAAATGATTTACGCAATATGCTTTAACACTAAAGCTTTGATTTCACTCATTGGAATTCTTTCCTGTTGCATGCTATCTCTAAAACGAACAGTTACTGTATTGTCTTCCTTTGTTTGATGATCAATTGTTACGCAGAATGGCGTACCTATTGCATCCTGTCTTCTGTAACGTTTTCCAATCGCATCTTTTTCTTCAAAAAAGCAATGGAAGGAAGGTTTGCATTCATCCATTAAAGCTTTTGCTAATTCTGGCAAACCGTCTTTTTTAGTCAATGGCAATATGGCTAATTTGATAGGGGCTAATTTTGCAGGCAAATGCAAAACTACTCTCGAATCAGTCGTGCCGTCTTCTTTTTGAATTTGTTCTTCCTCATAAGCATTAGATAAAATCAATAAAAACATTCTATCTAAACCTATCGAAGTTTCAATCACATATGGCACATAATGCTGATTGATTTCTGTATCAAAATATTGTAATTTCTTTTTACTAAATTCTTGATGACGTGTTAAATCATAATCTGTTCTAGAATGAATTCCTTCTACTTCTTTAAAACCAAATGGGAATTCATATTCAATATCTAAAGCTGCGTCCGCATAGTGAGCTAATTTAACGTGGTCATGAAAACGGTATTTATCTGCTGCAATACCCAAACTTAAATGCCAATTCATGCGCTCATTTTTCCAATGCTCGTACCATGCTTTTTGGGTTCCTGGTTTTACAAAAAATTGCATTTCCATTTGCTCGAACTCACGCATTCTAAATATAAATTGACGGGCCACAATTTCATTTCTAAAGGCCTTACCAGTTTGTGCAATCCCAAAAGGAATTTTCATCCTTGCAGTTTTTTGCACATTCAAGAAATTCACAAAAATACCTTGTGCAGTCTCTGGTCTTAAATAAATGGTATTGGCATCTTCTGCAACGGAACCTAATTCTGTAGAGAACATCAAATTAAATTGACGGATTTCTGTCCAGTTACTTGTTCCACTAACACTACACTGTATTTTATTTGCTTGAATCAAAGCACCTAAACCAGCAAAATCATCATTTGCAAGCAAAGTGTCCATATCGGCTAATAATTGTGTAGCACGGTCACGCAATGCAGCACCTCCGTCGGCGGCCTTAGTTGCTTCTTCATTTAACTTATCAGCATGTGCTTCAATTAAATGATCTACACGGTATCTTTTTTTACTGTCTTTATTGTCAATCAATGGGTCACTAAAACTATCCACGTGTCCACTTGCTTTCCAAGTAGTAGGATGCATGAAAATGGCAGCATCAATACCCACAATATTGTCGTTCATCTGCGTCATGCTCTTCCACCAATAATCGCGAATATTCTTTTTTAATTGCGCGCCATAAGGACCGTAATCATATACCGCACTTAATCCATCATAGATTTCACTACTTGGAAACACAAATCCGTATTCTTTGGCATGCGAAATGATCGCTTGTAATGTATTGTCCGTAACTGTCTTACTCATAGATTGCAAATATAGGTCGAGAAAAGATTATGGTTGTAATTTTTCATTGTTTTGGTGCCTTTCTTTGTCTCGAATGGTTTTCTTTTGGATATTTTTCTCCAATGCTGCAGTCAAATCAACACCTGTTTGATTGGCTAAGCAAATCAGTACAAAAAGTACATCGGCCATCTCGTCCCCCAGGTCTGCGCTAGCTTCTTTATTTTTAAAGGATTGATCCCCGTATTTGCGCACCATCAATCTAGAGAGTTCCCCTACTTCTTCCATCAAGACACCCAAATTAGTTAACTCACTAAAATAGTTTACCCCGATGGTCTTGATCCACTGATCCACCTGATCTTGTGCTGCTTGAATTGTGATTTGATTAGACATATTATTCCTTGTTTTTTGAATCAATCATAATGGTCACTGGACCATCGTTTATAAGTGCCACTTTCATGTCTGCCCCAAATTGCCCAGTAGCAATTGGCTTGCCTAGATCCTTGTTCAATTGAAGAATCATCTGCTCATAAATTGGAATCGCTATCTCGGGTTTTGCAGCGGCAATATAGGAAGGGCGATTCCCCTTTCTGGTAGCGGCGTACAATGTGAATTGGCTAATTAATAAGATCGAACCATCTATTGCTTGTACACTCTGGTTCATGACCCCATCTGCATCATCAAAAATACGCATCTGCACTAGCTTATTCGAAATCCATTGAATATCCTCCAATGTATCCTCATTGTGTATGCCTAATAGGACCAATAAGCCCGCTTGGATGGACCCAATAATTACGCCATCCACTTTGACGCTGGCCTCTGATACTCTTTGAATTATGACTCTCATAAAGATGCGCTTTACTGCGTGAAGATAAACAAAACTATTTTCACTAATTTAGCTGTAATTTCAACACCTTGAGTAGTATAAAAAAATTAGTCGGACAAACCGCATGGTACGGACTTAGTTCAATAGCCGCAAGGTTTATTAGCTATTTGCTTACCCCCTATTTGACCTATAAGCTTTCTGATATTGCTTATGGGGAGAATTCGATTGTCTATGCATTTATTCCCTTTTTGAATGTCATAGTTGCTCATGGCATGGAGACTGCCTACTTTAAGTTTGGGACTAAAGAAAATGAAGCCGAGATTTATAACACGAGTAGCTTTTCGATGTTATTTGTGACCTTACTTGTGATGATTGGATTGTTTACTTGGCAAATCCCGTTGGCCGAACTACTTCAAATTCCACTTCACCCAGAATACATTAGTTTGCTTGCTTGGATTGTGGCATTAGATGCTTTGACCACAATTCCTTTTTCAAGATTAAGAATGCAAGAGCGTCCCAAAAAATTCGCATTAATCAAAGTTGGTGGCATCATAATTAATATTCTTGCTACCTATAGCTTCATCAGTCTTTTACCAAATTATGTACAAACCCATCCTCATAGTTTTTTACAAAAGCTTTATCAACCAAATTGGGAAGTGGGTTATATTTTAATTGCGGGTATTGTGCAAAATATTTTTGTATTGCTCTTATTACAAAAAGAAATCAGGGCCATCCGATTTAAATTCAACTTTAAATTATGGAGGAGTATGATAGTGTATGCACTTCCACTTGTTTTGGTCGGATTTGGCGGGATGATCAATGAAACATTGGACCGTATTATGTTGGGATGGTGGGGGCCTGGCGAAACGGTGGATGCCAATAAAGCCATGGTGGGCGTGTATAGTGCTTGTTATAAACTAGCAATTTTAATCACCATTTCTATTCAAGCATTCCGCATGGGTGCCGAACCATTCTTCTTCAAACAAGCCGAAACAGATCAAGCACAAAAAACATATGCCAAAGTCATGAAATTTTTTGTGATCAGTTTGTGTGTGATGTTTTTATTTGTGATGTTGTATATTGATATTTGGAAATTGTTTATTCAGAATCCAGCCATGTATGTGGGTCTTAAAGTGGTGCCGATTTTATTAATTGCAAATATGTTTTTAGGGGTATACTATAATTTAAGTATCTGGTATAAGCTAAGTAATAAAACCATGGCGGGCGCCTGGATTACCTTATTTGGTGCGCTTATCACCATCCTTATTAATTATTTAGCAATTCCTCATTTTGGTTATATGGCAAGTGCTTGGGCCACCTTCTTTTGTTATGGTTCCATGATGGTGGTAAGTTATTTTTGGGGACAACAAGTTTATCCTGTTCCTTACGCCACCAAAAAATTGATTGCCTATTTTATCATTACTTTATTGGTCTATGGCATCAACCTTTTGTTGCATCTTGTTTCAACAAATCAACCTTTCAATTATTTATTTGCATCTATATTAATTTTTGCGTTTATTGTTTTTGTTGTGCGCATCGAGAAAAAAGATTTGCAATCCATTTTTAGAAAATCAAACTAATGGCAGAAGACTTAATCATCCAAGATGGAGATAAAAAATCACAGTACGAATCATTGATTCCTCAAATCAAAGGTTTGATGGCTGGAGAGCATAATTTAGTAGCCAACCTTGGTAATATTACTGCAGC
>Ga0214921_10007130_pt1 | contig 15006 bp, 11 predicted proteins | sample LL1505_MetaG_FD_177992 | JGI IMG/M metagenome (GOLD analysis project Ga0214921, IMG submission 177992) | Freshwater microbial communities from Lake Lanier, Atlanta, Georgia, United States - LL-1505 | ecosystem: Environmental > Aquatic > Freshwater > Lake | place: USA: Georgia | collected... | reverse complement strand
CCGTTGCCTCTCAACCGCTCAAAGATATTTTTGAGCGCATCTACCGAAATTATCGCGATGCCGGGATACGGGCCGAGGACTTCTTGGGTCAAACCGAGGCCCTGCAAGCCAAAGTCCCCTATTTGGGCGAACTGCTATTGGGCCATTTGCGTTACGGAACCCACGGTCAGAATTCCATCGAAACCTGTCATCCATTCTTCAGGCAGCACAATCACCGAAGCCGAAACCTTGTTTTGGCTGGAAATTTCAACCTAACGAATGTAGATCGACTTTTTGACAAATTGGTCAAATTAGGCCAACATCCCAAAGAGCAATCGGATACGGTCACCGTAATGGAGAATATTGGGCATTTTCTTGATCAAGCGCACCGCGATTTGACTGCCGCTTTGGAGTCGGAATACCCCGATCGGCAAAAGTTGGAGGAACGAGTGGGACAAGATTTGGACTTGACTCATATTCTTCGCAAAGCGTCTCGGGATTGGGATGGGGGCTTTGCCATGGCCGGCATGCTCGGGCATGGTGATGCTTTTGTGTTACGAGATGCGAACGGAATTCGTCCCGCCTACTGGTATGCTGATGATGAGGTGGCCGTGGTGGCTTCCGAACGCCCTGCCATTGCCACCACCTTCCATGTACACCCGGACCAAATCAAGGTTGTGCCTCCTGGCCATGTCCTGCTGATTCGACGAAACGGAGAAATTCTCTGCCAGCCTGTCTTTGACCCGGCCCCTTCAACGCCTTGTTCTTTTGAGCGTATCTACTTCTCAAGGGGAAATGATCCGGCAATCTACAAGGAACGCAAAGCCTTAGGTATGGCTTTAACAGACAAGGTCTTGCATTCCATCAACCATGACATTGAGCATGCGGTATTCAGTTATATACCCAATACGGCCGAAACAGCATTCTTGGGTCTCCTTCAAGGTCTTGAAGGGCATTTGGAAACCCAACGATTGAAGGCCCTGAACGCCCTTAGGCCAGAAGATTTGGAAAAGAGACAAGGAGAACGCTTTGCGGAATTCATGCATTGGATGACCCTCCGGCCCCGGGTCGAAAAAGCTGCAATTAAAGATGTGAAGTTGAGAACTTTTATCACCGAAGATCGCGGCCGAAACCACATGGTTCGTCATGTATACGATACCACAACGGATATTTTGAACACTAATATGGATTCCCTTGTGGTGGTTGATGACTCCATTGTTAGGGGAACTACCTTGCGAGAGAGCATTGTTTCCATTCTTGGTGGACTTCAGCCACGCTCCTTGGTCATTGTGAGTTCAGCCCCTCAAATTCGTTACCCGGATTGTTATGGAATTGACATGAGTCGACTCAACGACTTTGTTGCCTTCCGGGCCTTGGTGAAGGTCTTGGAAAAGCAAGGACAAGCGCATCAGATCGAGAGCCACAGCAAGGCTGCGCAGGCGGATTTGGAATTGGAGGAGCATCCCATGTCCAATCGTCTTCAAGCCCTGTATGCCTTGGTGAATGAACAAGAGCTGTCCGAAGAAATCGCCTTACTCATTACCCCTCCTGAAATTAAGTTCCCGGTCAAAGTCGTTTACCAGGATATCAATTGCCTTCACAAGGCATGTCCTGAACACCGTGGGGATTGGTACTTCAGCGGTTCATATCCCACCCCGGGTGGGCACAGGGTCGCCAACAGGGCCTTGGTTTATTATGCCGGCCAAATTTCTGAGAGGCCCTATTAACCCTAATTCTGAGCGCATGCTACGCAATTTTCGAGAACTATGGACAATATTGAACAATAGTGTCTGTTTATTGCTCACATTTGTAAGATTTTGGCGTCATCGCTATTCCGAATTTGGAGGCTATGAAGCACGTTGGTCATGCCATACAATCCCTTCTGCTTGACAGCGGAATTAGCATTACACACACCGCTAAGCATATGGGCATTCAGCGATCTACCCTTTACAACCTTTTTGAGAAATCAAGATGGCCAATGCACCGCATTCAGGCCATCGAAAGGCTTACCCATCAAGACCTTCGGGCGCTTTACCCCCAATTGGAATTCACAGCGCCGAATTCCTACGGAATTAATCGCGAGCAAAACCTGTTTCTTCAAGAAGAAGTTAAACGGTACCAAGGCCTCTTGGATGAGGCATGGGAAGAAATCGCAAGACTCCGACAAACCATTGCCAAATTCACCCGTAAACCATAAATCCAATGCACCCACTGCATCAAATTGTTCAAGTTCCCGGAAATGGAGGAGTACATCGCATTATCACGACCTCCAAACAAGGGTATGTTTTGCAGAGTATTGATGCGGAGCAACGCCGATGGCATGCTCCTGTCCAGACCAAAGTTGCTGCATTGGAGGAAATAGCCATCTATACCCAAGAAGATCAGGTTCCGTTGTGGAATGTGTTTGGAAAACTTTGGCAAATGAATCTTGAGGATACCGAAATCCAAACATCCTTGGATAATGAAGCGGGTACCAAAGCCATGTTTGAGCGCATCCTCCCCAATTACGATTCGAGCCGAGTCTATGTGAGTGATATGCGCAAAGTTCTCCGTTGGTATCTGGCCCTCAAATCAGTGGTGGACTTTGGGGCTGAGCTTGCCGACTCGGAGAAGTCAGCATCCGAGGGTGTCTGAAATAATAGGCCTCCATCAAATGTTCGGGTTGTATGGCCTGAGCTTGTTCGATCATCGATATCGTCAGGGCTACTCGCAAAAGCCTGTAAACTGCCCGCATACTTAATCCTCCACGCTCCACCATTTGGTCCAAGGTCTGCCTGCAGGAGGAATCCAGAGATTGCTCTAAGGATTGATCGTTCGGGAAAAGACCCGGTATTATCCCCTTATTCCGGGTTGGCGGTAAACCATATGAATCTACCTGCCCTGAAACTGATTTCCATTCCGAAGGCTTGACCCGGTCCATGCAGACCACCAAATCCATGCGATCCAAAAGCGGTCCGCTAATTCGGCGCTGGTAGCGAGTCACGGTATTTTCTGCGCAGGTGCATCGTTCTTCGTGGCTTCCATAATAACCGCAAGGGCAAGGGTTCATGGCAGCAATCAGCACAAATTTGGCCGGATAAACAGCCGAGGATCGTTGCCTGTTCAAAACCACTTGTCCATGTTCCAAGGGCTCACGCAATGCTTCCAAAACCTCTCTCCTAAATTCCGGTAATTCATCCAAGAACAAAACCCCACCATGAGCCATGGACACTTCCCCGGGTATGGGCCATTGACCTCCTCCTACCATAGCCTGAACCGTTATGGTGTGATGCGGTTTGCGAAAAGGTATCTGATCTGTAGGGTTTTGAAATTCCAAACCTCCGGTCAATATCGATTGCAACTGCGACTGGACTCGCTGATCCGGTCCGGATAGTGGTGGCATTATGCTCACCAGGCTGTGAGCCAACATGGTTTTGCCGCAACCTGGCGGCCCAATTAATAACACATTATGACGACCAACTGCCGCTATCCTCAAAGCCCGTTTCGCCAAGGCTTGTCCTTTGATTTGGCCCCAGTCCACACCTTGTGCCTTCTCGACAAGCTTTGGTGGTAAAGGCATTACGGGCCTTGTCGCCGGTCCGGGTTGACCATCGCGAAAAAAGACCATGACTTCATGCAACCTCTCGAAGGGTAAGGCCAAGACCTCAGGGTGCAAAGCGGCCTCAGCGGCATTCTCCAACGGCATGATGATTCCTTTATACTGATGTTTGGCAGCCAATTCCATTACCGGCAAGATGCCTCGCACGCCTTTGATCCTGCCATCCAGCGACAGTTCTCCCATTACCAAGTATTCCGACAAGGTCGTGCCGTTGAGGTACCCGGCCTCGGCCAACATGCCCAGGGCTATGGTCAAATCGTAGGCCGCACCCTCTTTGCGCAAATCCGCCGGGGCCAAATTGATCATATGGCGGCAGCGAGGCAAGGCATATCCGGCATTGCGTATGGCCGTTTGTATTCTAAGCTGGCCCTCCCGCACCGCGTGATCAGCCAATCCAACCAAGTAAAACCCAAAGGAACGCGGATCGGTATCCACCTCCACCGTCAACAAACGCGCATCCAAGCCTCTTAAAATTCCGCTGTATACCCTAACCATCGCCTTGCAATTTTGGGGAATCATCAGAACCCGACCCGTCTTTAACCGTTTAAACAGTCTTGTTGCGCCGTACTTTTGCATTCCTCGGGTGATTAGCTCAGCTGGTTTAGAGCACTGCCTTGACAGGGCAGGGGTCACAGGTTCGAATCCTGTATCACCCACCCAAGACCCCCCTTTTCCATCGCGCCCATGGCCGTTTTGCACAATCCGGTAAACCGCGAGCTTCTTCGCAAACAACTGATGGAGGAAGCCTTTCACCGGGTCACCCTCTCTTTTTATCGGTATGTCCGTATAGCGGACCCTTTGGCTTTTCGCGATCAGCTCTACCGTGAATGGCATGCCTTGGGATGCTTTGGCCGAATTTACTTGGCGGAAGAAGGCATCAACGCCCAAATGTCTGTTCCGGAACACGGTATGGATGCCTTTCGTCATAACCTTGAAGAGCACGATGTCCTACGCGGTGTTCCCCTCAAAATCGCGGTCGAGGACGACGGAAAGTCCTTTTATAAATTGACCATCAAAATCCGTCCCAAAATTGTGGCCGACGGTATCAATGACCCAGCCTTTGACTCATCCAAGGTTGGCCGTCACCTCAACGCTGCCGAATTCAACGCCGCCATGGAAGAACCCGGTACCCTGGTAGTGGATATGCGCAACCATTACGAAAGCAAAATCGGGCATTTTGAGGGCGCCATCCTTCCGGATGTGGATACCTTCCGCGAGGAATTAGAAAAGGTCCCTCAGCTTTTGGCCGGACAGCAAGACCGCAAAATCCTACTCTATTGCACGGGTGGCATTCGCTGCGAAAAGGCCTCTGCGTGGCTCAAGTACCAAGGCTTCAACGATGTCAATCAACTCCACGGTGGGATTATTGATTATGCCCGGCAAATTCGGGAACAGGGTCTTCCCAACAAATTCAAAGGACGCAACTTTGTCTTTGATGAACGAATGGGTGAGCGCATCAGCGAAGATGTGTTAGGAAAATGCGATCTCTGCGGCGAACCCTGCGATCACTACACCAACTGTGCCCGCAAAGCCTGCCACCAGCTTTTTATCCAATGCCCTGCCTGCAGCGAACGACTACAAGGATGCTGCGGTCCCACCTGCCAGGACCTCCTGGCCCAAGCCTCGACCGACGAAATAAAGACGCCAACCAACCCTCATCTTGGCAAATACACCAAGGGACGGTTAAAGGTCCAACCGCTTAAATAACCAAAGCCCCTTGTGGAGGGGCTTGAAGGTTGTCGAGAAGTGGAGGATATCGGAGTCGAACCGACGACCTCTTGCATGCCATGCAAGCGCTCTAGCCAGCTGAGCTAATCCCCCGGAGGTGTGCAAATATCGTTCAGGGGAGGCCAAATTCAGCCAAGAGTCCAGCTTGCTCCATGCAGGAAACCGCCCTCGACGATGCCGTAAAGGTTGAGGCCGCATCCCGGTTGCCGGTTGCCGGTGCCAAGATGGCACGTAAAGCTGCGTACGACTCCCGCTGAGACCGCGCGCCTGGTCCGGGTTCACCGTCTGCCGATGGCAGTAATTTGATTAGATCAGCCCGAAGAACCGGTGCATTCATCTGACCCTGCAAGCGCTCGGGGATAACCTCCCTTCCCAATATCAGATTAACCAGGCTGACATAAGGGACCTTCACCAAAGCCTTACCCAAAAGGAAGGATAAGGGATTGACCTTATAGACCGCCACCATAGGGCAGTCCAATAGGGCAGCCTCCAGAGTTGCGGTCCCCGAAGCCACCAAGGCTGCGTCAGAACAAGCCAACAAATCACGGGTTCGATGGGTGAGAAGAACCCTGCCCGAGCCCTTCCCGTCCGAGATGACCCTTGTTTTCAGTATGGCTTGATACTCTGACAAATCTACTCCGGGAGCCATGGCCACAACCGCAACAACACCCTGCATTGAACTCACGGTTTCCAACAAGATGGGGAGGTGTTTACGAATCTCTTGCAAACGACTTCCAGGCAACAAGGCTACCCAAGAATAAGCCGCATTGACCGCTTCATTCTTGGCCAATCCCTGACGGTAATTTAGCTTCAGTGCAATAGGATAAGGCTTGCAATAATCTGCCAAAGGATGTCCTACATAATGCACCGAGACTCCTCGTTTAGCATACCAATCCTGCTCAAAGGGTAATATGCATAACATTTGATCAACACAGTCCCGAACTGTTTGAATACGGCGCTCTTTCCATGCCCACAATTGAGGTGATATATAATACACCACCTTAATACCCAGGCCTTTGGCAAATTTAGCCATACGCAGGTTGAAGCCTGGATAATCGATCAGGACCAGCAAATCCGGGGCAAAGGATTGTATGTCATTTTGGGCCTCTTTGAGCAGACGAAGTATGGTACGCAAATTTCGGAGTACCTCCACGAAACCCATAAACGCCGTTTCGCGGTAATGCCTAACCAGGTTCAAACCCTCAGCCTGCATCAAATCCCCTCCCCAACCCCTTACGATGGATTCGGGATATCTGCTTCGAATTTCCTTGAGCAGGGCGGCGCCGTGCATATCCCCCGAAGCCTCCCCGGCTATGCAATAGATCTTCATCACTGATAGGCAATAATCTTCGAAGGAAAATTCCTTAACATCAAAAAACCCATTTAATCAACACCACCACTACGGCATAAATAAATGTCGCCACCAAAACCCCTCCTGCACCTTTTTCGGATTGGCGATACAAATTCCACCAAAACAAGGCCAGGTTCGGTAACACTGCCAAACTCAACAGAGGGCCAACGAGGCCTGAACGCCAAAGCAAATCCCACCAATCAGAAACAGCAGAACTATCGTTATCAGTAGCGCTCTCCATCGAACCCGACTGCATGCGATACGCCACCAACAGACCCATCATCATCCAAGGACCCGCCAAACCCGCCATAAAGCCTTTGCGGCCTTCCTTGCTGGTCCAAAATCGTATCTCCGAGGCCATGCCATCTTCAATTTCCGCTCTCTATCCTCCAGTCCTGCATTCCCCAGCCCTGCAAATTGGCCATCGCATGATGAGCCGTCAAATCAAATTGTACCGGAACCACCGAGGCATACCCGTTTCGCAATGCCCATTCATCCGTGTCCTCAGCTTGCTCCATCAATTCAAATTCTCCAGTCATCCAGTAATAGGCCTTACCGTGGGGATCGTCTCGTTTCTCGAAATTTTCTTTCCATTTGGCAGCAGCCTGCCTCGAAACCCTCAGTCCACGAAATTGGGAAGGATCTACTCGGGGAATGTTAACATTGAGCAAGGTGCCGGGCATGAGGCCGCGTTCCAAAACAGCCTTAGCCACAACCCTGGCAATATCGGCTGAAAGCCCAAAATCAGCCTCCAAAGCATAATCGCACAAGGAAAACCCAACACTTGGAATACCCTCAATTCCGCCTTCCATAGCCGCCGACATGGTACCCGAATAAATCACATTGATCGAGGCATTGGAGCCGTGGTTAATCCCCGAAAGCAGTAAATCCGGCTTACGGTGCAGAATTTGGTCAACGGCCAGTTTCACACAATCCACTGGTGTTCCACTGGTTTGGTAAGCCGGCAAATCCCCGAACAGACCATGCTGAGCATGAACCCGTAACGGATGCCCTATGGTAATGGCATGACCCATTCCCGATTGCGGTCGATCCGGGGCAACCACCACACAATCCCCGAGATCGCGGACCGCTTGTACCAAAGCACGAATGCCGGGGGCCGTAATCCCGTCGTCATTGCATATCAAGATGAGAGGCTTGCTCATGATCCTTGTGCTGAAGAATCTGTTTCGGACTGTGATTTCCAAAAACCGAATGCCACCACCAGGAACAAGACTAAGTTGAATGCCAAAGAAATTTTCTCGCCTTGAAAGTAGGTGGACGGCTCAAAACGGAATTCTATACGATGAGAGCCCGCGGGCAATGCAAGCCCCCGCATCAGGTAATTGACACGAAGATGCGGTACAGGCTTTCCGTCCAGATAGGCATTCCATCCTTTGTTGTAGTATATATCCGAAAAGACCGCAAGGGATGGAGCATTGTTGCGATATTCGTACGACAAAGTATCGGGCGCATAGTCGGTCAATCGAATTAATGCTTGAGAATCAACGGAATAAGACTTACTTTGCAAGGAGCCTGCCAGCGACTTATCCATCAGCGCAACATTGCGCAAATCCGTTCCGTCAAGCGAATCAAATTCAGCCAAGGCATCGGGCAGCAGGCGCAGTTCTTTGACAAACCAGGCATTGCCCAAGGCTCCGGGATTCGGCACAGCAACCGGGGTCTGACCCTGTTGTTGTGGGGGATAAATCATCCATCGAACATTGAAGGCGTCCAACAAATTCTGTTGAGGGGCTTTCCCGTTTCCTCCAAGGTAATTGTTTTTGATATCCTCAAAGCGGGAAAGTTTGGCAGCATGGTACCCGCCCAGCGATTTATGGAAATAACCCGCCCTGTTCTCGTTGTAAGGATTCTGTTGTCCAAAATCCAAAACCCTGTAATAGAGGTTTCCTGCGCCGTTCTGGGCCAAGCGATTTTCTTCGTCCAAAATGACCCGGTCGGCTTCCGTCATCTCAAAGGGAATTTCCAAGCGGCTTTTGCGCTCAAAGTCCGCCGCCGACAGATAACGACGATCGGCACCCCAAAGGTCCACCGTGGAAATCAATAGAAGTGCCCAGGTTAATTGAGTGCCCTTGACTTTGCCCTGAACATAATACCAAATCGCTGCGAAACCCATGGCAATGATCAGCAAGGACCTCAAGGCATCCTTGGTCAAAAGCGATTCACGATCATCCCTAAAGGCGTCCACCAACCCGTTGATGCCTTTCCATTGTTCGGAATCATCCACTGCCGGAGCAGAAAAGTCAAAAAACATAGATCCTGCTATCGCCAACATTAAACACAATCCACCCAATACCACAGCTGCTCCGCGAAGCTTCTTCTCCAATTCGTCCTTAGGTATTTCGTGATTCAGTAAGGCTTTTACAAACAAAATTCCCAACAAGGGAACGGCCAGACTGGCCATAACCAAGCTCATAGCTACCGCACGGAATTTGTTGTAATACGGTAGGTAGTCCATAAAGAAATTGGTAAGCGTCATGCTGTTTCTGCCCCAACTTAAAACAAAAGACAGAACAACGCAGGCCAAGAGCCAAAATCTCAGCGAGCCTTTGAGGGTTAACAAGCCCATCACAAAAAGGAAAATCATCAGGGCTCCAAAGTAGGTAGGCCCCGCCACACCGGGTTGATCCCCAAAATAAGTGGGCACCCCAGATTCCACAAATCCTTTGGCCTGGACCTCCGGAACACCTGCCGAAACCAAAGTTTCGTAGGTGGCGCTTTTGGTATCCAAAGGGGTTTGCGATGCGCCACCCATCAGGTTCGGAATGAGGACGGTGCCCCCTTCAGCTATCCCGTTGCTCCATTTGAGGGCGTATTCCCGGTCCAGGCCATCATCGCCCCCTTTCTCCAGCCGCTTCAAATCAGAACCACCCCGCATAGTTTCCTTGGCATATTCGTTGGTGACTGCAAAATGGGTCCAATTGGATCCCAGGGCCAGGGCCAGGGCCAGTAAGGCTAAACCTGAAGCTTTGATGGCTTGGAGCCATGCCCTACGGCGACCATGTTCAATCAGTTCGTAAACCACATACAGAACGATCATAAGTCCGAGATAGTAGGTGATTTGGTAATGGTAAGCATACAATTGCAAGGACAAGGCCAGGGCCAGGGTCGCCAATCCCCCGAAGGTGCGCCCCGTAAAAAGCAACCGTAAACCGGCCAAGACCGGGGGCATAAACCCAATAGCCAGGGCCTTGGTTACATGACCTGCGTCGATAATGATAATGTTATATGAGCTCAGAGCAAAGGCTAATCCACCCATTAACGATAGCCAACGGCCGCATCCCCAAACACTTAAAAGAAAATACATCCCGACCATGTACAATAACATCATATTGGCCGGCTGTGGTAACCAAAAATAGACAATCTGCCCCACCTGGTTAATCAGCGAATTGGGGGTGTCCATGGCGATTTGATAAGCCGGCATGCCGCCAAATAAGGCATTGGTCCACAGGGGGTAACGCCCATTAACGGCTTTGGCGTCTTCGAGTTCTTTGGACATGCCGGAAACCTGGGTCATGTCTTCCATTCGAAGACCCTTGCCGCTTAGCACCGGATAATTGTACAACAACGCCAAAGCGGCCATGAGGGCCAGGGCCAACAAATGCTCTTTCCATCGACTCCATTGATTGATCCCTACGGATTGGGCTCCTGCGGAAGAGGATTTTTGGAAACCTTGGTTTGAAGCCTGAGATGTATTTGATTTCATATCAAAATGGGGGGGATTTGGCGCAAAAATTAAGGAATTTCTTCGTAGTCAATATAATCTCCCTTGATAGGGGTGGGGGATGCTTTGTCTTGGCGTTGAGGTTCTTTGGGCCGGGACCCCGCTTGACGCTGGATTTGTTCTTGAAACCTGCGCATCCAGCGCATCAGGATAAAGGGCAAAATCCATCGCATGAGCAGCCCCCCCACCCAAACAAATAGCAGAAACAGGAAAATCGCTTTAAGCATGCCCAAAGATAGGAGGCAGGTCTATGCTGAACACGCTTCCTTGTCCGGGCTCCGAACTTGCATGGATTCTACCCCCATGCCATTGCACAATTTGTTGGACCAAGGCTAGTCCCAAGCCATGTCCGGATCGATCCATGCTATGGGATGATCGATAAAATGGCTCGTACATTCTCTTGAGAGTTTCTTGATCCATGCCTATGCCGTAGTCTTGTACCTGCACCCTCACCATTCCCTCCGTTGGATTCCATGACAATTCAACCTCGAGCTTGGGCCTGTTGCTGTATTTAACTGCATTCTCGATTAAATTGTCCACAGCAGTTCGCAGCAATTCGGCATCCCCAAGAACCCCAAAAACCTCAGCCCCTCGTTCGCGATCCAAATCCCCTGCGATTTGGGTAAAGTCCTCATCGGTCTTAATTCGAAATTGAAAATCCCATTGCGGCAGATGTCGTCGCCAGGTGGCCTGTATCTCTACAAGCAATTCATCCAAAGGCACTTCTTGGCGTTGCATGGTATGGGAACCTGCATCCAATTGAACCCATACCAGTAATCGATGGGCGGTACGGTTCAATTCATCCAAACTGAGCAAAGTCTTCTCCAAAGCCGCACGATATTCTGCCTCTGACCTGGGTTTCCGTAACAAAACTTCAAGGCTTGCCTTGGTGGATGCTAGGGGTGTGCGCAGCTGATGGGAGGCGAGGCCCAGGAATTTTTGCTGAGCTCGTATAGCCTCGGCAAGCCGTGCCATAAACTCGTTGAATTTGCGGGCCAAACGCCCAATTTCATCCGGCCTCTTGGCCTCCTCAAGGTGAAAATCAAGGGCCTGGCTGGTTTGCATTCCTTCTACACGGTCCAAAAGGTGACTCAACGGGCTCAATGCTCTCCCCGAAAACCCGTAAGAAAAAAGACCGGTCAATCCCATGCCCATAACCCATCCGGTTAATAAAATCCAACGAAGAAAATTCAACTGACGCTCCCCTTCCAGGTCTGCAGAGCCCCAGACCACCAACATTCGGTTGTACCGATCGGCGCCAAAGGCCACCGCAGCAAGTTCCAAAGTCCCTCTCCTAAAAAATGCCTGTCCATCGCGTCGCGTTTGGCTCAATTCCGAAGGAGTCAAGGTTGGTACCTGTCTTGCCGAATCTTCTATCCATAACAATCGATTTTGGTAATTGTACACCCAAAAAAGGGTGCTGGATTCCGTAATTTCTGAAGAATTCGAAGGGAGCGTGCCCAATCCGGCCCCAGTTGAGGATTCCATCCACAGGACACCCCTGGCCACTGCCCCTTGATGGAGTCGTTCGTGAAAGGAAAGCTCTCTTTGGCGATCCACCAAAAAATACACCGCCAGAAGCACCAAGCCCAAAACCAGGGCTACCAAGGCCAAAAGCCTCCTGCTTAATTGATTGCGTATGGTCATCCCTTGGGCGAAACTAAGACGCCTGGGATGGGTTTGCCTCTTCTGTTAATTGATATCCTTGCCCAATATGAGTCACCAGCATTTTGGTATGGAAATCACGGTCGATCTTCTTGCGCAAAAAGTTAATGTATACATCCACCACATTGGTTCCTGTATCAAAATGGATGTCCCACACATCGGCCGCCAATTGGGTTCGGCTCAAGACCTCCCCTTTGTGACGCATAAAATATTCCAATAGATGAAACTCCTTGGCGGTAAGTCCTATAGACTTGCCATCTCTGCGCGCTTCTTTGGTCTGCAAATCAAGAATCAAGGAACCAACCTGCAATTGCCTTGGCCCCGACTGACCATCTTGCCTCCTCAGGATAGCCCGAATTCGGGCAAGCAATTCATCAAAATCAAAAGGCTTGACCAAGTAGTCGTCTGCACCGGCTTCCAATCCCTCCACCTTATCCCCGGTGGTGCCCAAGGCGGTCAACATCAACAAACCGCAAGCCGGTCTTTGGGAACGAAAACGGCGCGCAAGCTCAATACCATTGAGGCCACCGGGCAACATACGGTCCAAAATCACCACCCGGTATTCCTTTTCGCTGAAATAACGCCTGGCCTCCAGGCTATCGGCGGCACGATCCACCGCAAATCCCTCCTGGCTCAATCCCTCCACTACGGCCGCCGCCATAGCCGCGTCATCCTCCACAATCAAGATATGAACGGTCTCCATTCTTTGTATAACCGAATATTGACCCTTTTCTTGCTTTCAGGTTTAGGCCACTAGATTAAAATCTTATGAAAAAGAGGGCCAATCAAGCTATGCCCCACAATGTCCGCAAGTTTACCGCGACAGGTACATGGATTTTCGTTTGTACAGATCCCTGAAATATGGGTCGCGCAAATCGCTGATGAAACGAATAGCCTCTCCGGTAGATTTCATTTCCGGCCCGAGCTCTTTGTTCACATTGGGAAATTTACTGAAAGAGAATACCGGCTCCTTGATGGCCCAGCCTTCCAACTTGTATTCCGGTTCAAAATCAGATACTTTATGTGTTCCCAACATTACTTTGGTTGCCATATTTACAAAGGGAATTGCGTAGGCTTTGGCCAAGAACGGCACGGTTCTGGACGCCCTGGGATTGGCTTCAATCACATAGACAACATCATTCTTAATGGCAAACTGCACATTCATCAAGCCGTTGATTTGAAGGGCCTTGGCAAGTCTTCTAGTATATTCTTCCATTTGGGTTACGACCAATGGCGATAAACCAAAAGGCGGAAGAACTGCGTGCGAATCTCCGGAATGTATACCGGCGGGTTCAATATGCTCCATGATTCCACACATCATCACTTCATGACCATCGCTTATGCAATCTGCTTCCGCTTCCATGGCACGGTCCAAGAAGTGGTCAATCAAAATCCTGTTGCCGGGTATTCGTCTTAACAAATCCACAACCGCCTTCTCCAGCTCTTCGTCGTTGATCACAATACTCATGCCCTGTCCACCAAGCACATAACTGGGCCTCACCAAAACAGGATACCCCACATCGTGCGCTATCTGTAAGGCCTCTTCAGCGGTTTCGGCCACCCCGTACCTCGGATAAGGAATATCGAGCTCTTTGAGCAAATCGCTGAAGCGGCCACGGTCTTCGGCCAAATCCATGCTCTGGTAAGATGTGCCGATTATTCGATAGCCGCTCGCATGGATTTTCTCGGCCAATTTGAGAGCCGTTTGACCGCCCAATTGAACGATGACCCCTACCGGCTTTTCGTGTTCCAACAAATCCAGCAGATGCTCCCAAAATACAGGCTCAAAATACAATTTGTCCGCCATGTTGAAATCCGTACTCACGGTCTCCGGGTTGCAGTTCACCATTATGGCCTCGAAACCAGATTCCCTGGTGGCCAACAAACCGTGCACACAGGAATAATCGAATTCAATGCCTTGCCCGATTCGATTAGGTCCGGATCCCAAAACAATTACTTTGGGCCTGTCACATGATACGCTTTCGTTTTCGGTATCGTAACAAGAATAATAATATGGGGTTGCCGCTGGAAATTCCGCACTGCAGGTATCCACCATTTTCCAAACTCTATGCAAATTGAGGGACTTGCGATGATTCCTAACCTGCTCTTCTTGCACATCGTCCATAACCATGCACGCAATTTGAAAATCGGAAAATCCGTTTTGCTTCAGATCCAACATCAAAGGCCGATCAATTTGGGCAAGGCTCATGGGTTTGACCTTTTGTTCAAGTTCCACCAAGGATCGGATTTCGCGCAAAAACCAAGGGTCAATGCGCGTGGCTTTCTGAACAGACTTGAGGGGAACCCCCAGAGAAAAAGCATCATACAGATGGAAAAGTCGCTCCCATGATGGGTGCTCCAGGCTGTCCATAATAACCTCCAAACGCCGTTCGCCTTTGCCATCGGCCCCAAGGCCAGCACGGTTGATTTCCAGGCTTTGGCAGGCTTTTTGCAAGGCTTCGTTAAAGCTTCTTCCTATCCCCATCACCTCACCTACCGATTTCATCTGGAAGCCCAGGCTACGGTCAGCTCCCGGAAATTTGTCAAAATTCCATTTGGGGATTTTAACAATCACATAATCCAAGGCGGGCTCGAAGAAGGCGGAAGTGCTGAGGGTAATTTGATTGGGCAATTCATCCAAACGATAACCTACCGCAAGCTTGGCAGCGATTTTGGCAATTGGATACCCTGTGGCTTTGGATGCTAATGCCGATGATCGGGACACCCGAGGATTAATTTCGATGGCGATGATCGCCTCCGTTAACGGATCCATCGCAAATTGTACATTGCATCCCCCGGCAAAGTTCCCTATTGAGCGCATCATCTTGATGGCCTGATCCCGCATAGCCTGCATTGCAGTATCGCTGAGGGTCATGGCCGGCGCAACGGTGATGCTATCTCCGGTATGGATTCCCATGGGATCCATATTTTCGATGGTGCAAA
>Ga0214921_10007129_pt1 | contig 15013 bp, 13 predicted proteins | sample LL1505_MetaG_FD_177992 | JGI IMG/M metagenome (GOLD analysis project Ga0214921, IMG submission 177992) | Freshwater microbial communities from Lake Lanier, Atlanta, Georgia, United States - LL-1505 | ecosystem: Environmental > Aquatic > Freshwater > Lake | place: USA: Georgia | collected... | reverse complement strand
AGATTAGGGGCCGGAGTGATTGTTTCTACACAAATTCCATCACGTTGAATAGTTTCAGTGACAGCCCAAGTCGCTACTTGATTGTGAGGTGAACGCGCTATCAATATTGAAAGCTCTCGATCAAATGGAACGACCTCTTCATAAAGTGCCTTACCCCATTGAGCAATAACTTTTTTTGCTGAAATTTCATCTTTTACCAACTGCACACCACGACCGTCATATCCCCCAGTAATTGATTTCAAAATTGCTGGAAACGCTGGAATTGCAGAAGCGTTATCTACAACTTTCCATTCTGGACAAGGAATCTGATTTTCAGTGAAAACTCGGCGCATATGTGCTTTGTCTTGAGCGACCAGTAGAGATTTAGAACTCGGTCTAATCACAAAACCTTCATCTTCAAGGATGCGTAGATGTCCATTTGGTACTAATTCATGTTCGAAAGTTAAAAAATCACAGCTTTTGGCAAAATTTCGTAAAACTTCTAAATCTCGATAATCACCAATTTCTACTTTTGCAATTTTTGCCGCACTATCAGTTTCATCACTAGCCAAAATCTTAAGGTTAATCCCGAGAGCAATCGCCGGAGCCAGTGACATCTGAGCAAGTTGGCCTGCCCCAATCATTCCGACAGTTGGCGCACTCATGGCTCTAATCCTACTTGAAGATTACTTGATGGCTCTAAGGTGAGTTAAGTCAGCCGACACAATGGTTTCACCACTAGAAATCAGCAATCCACCATTTTCTGCAAAGCCAATTGCGGTGCTTTCTTTTGACTCTCCGTTTTGAAAATCTAATTTAATCTGCTTTCCAAGCGTGGCTGAAATCTTTGAATATTTTTTTAAAATTTCAACATTATCTTTAGCCAAATTCCATGCGTCGAACTCGCTTCTAATCTCCTTAAGTAAATACGCAATTAAATCCTCACGATTCTTAATTACTTCCTCACCGCTCTCTAAATTTAATGAAGTGGCAGTAGGAACCGGTAGTTCATTAATCTCTTGTAAAACATTTATCCCAATTCCAACAACAACACAGTCTTCAAATTGCTCTGCAATTATTCCTCCAACTTTTAATTCACCGATTAATAAATCATTAGGCCACTTCAATTGCGGGGCTAATCCACAGTATCTCGAAATTGCATTTACTGCTGCCACACCAACAATTAGCGGGATCCATCCTTGATCTGCTGTATTTCGTATCGGATATAGGACTGTTGAAAGTAGAACTGCAACTTGGGGTGGAGTTTCAAATGTACGCGTTAATCGTCCACGTCCGGCGCTTTGGTGATCGGCAATCAAAACCGTACCTGCAGGTAATTTCTCCACCTTTAACATTTCAACTAATTCAATTTGCGTTGAGGGAATACTCTCAAAAAGGCTTACTCGCCAGTAACTATCACCAAGTAGTGAGATGATTTGATCCTGATTTAATGGCGTTCGCAGCTGGTCGCTAATCATGAGAGGTACGGTACGGGTATGAGCGGTGACATTCACACAACTGCAGGAAAACTCGAAGACTTACACGCGCGAATCAATGCAGCTACGCATGCTGGCTCCGAACGCGCAATTGAAAAGCAGCACGCCAAAGGCAAGATGACCGCGCGTGAGCGGATCGCTGCCCTTGTTGATGCTGACTCATTCACCGAATTTGATGAATTGGCCCGCCATCGCAGTGTCAACTTTGATATGCCGCAAAATCGGCCTTACGGAGACGGTGTAGTTACTGGAATCGCAACAGTGGATGGCAGGCCGATCGCGCTTTTCTCACAAGATTTCACTGTGATGGGTGGAAGTCTTGGTGAAGTTTTTGGTGAAAAAATTGTAAAAGTCATGGATTTCGCATTACGCACTGGAGTGCCGCTGATTGGAATAAATGATTCAGGTGGCGCTCGCATCCAAGAAGGTGTGGTTTCACTCGGACGTTATGGCGAAATTTTCCGACGTAATGCACGTTCTTCTGGTGTGATTCCGCAAATTTCTTTAATTCTTGGACCGTGCGCTGGTGGCGCGGTTTATTCACCCGCAATGACAGATTTCACAATCATGGTGGACCAGACTTCACATATGTTCATCACTGGACCTGAAGTTATTAAAACGGTTACTGGTGAAGAAGTTGAGATGGAAGAGCTTGGCGGAGCACACACTCATAATTCAAGAACTGGAAACTCTCACTATTTGGCCGCTAATGAACTAGATGCAATCGATTATGTAAAGACTCTGTTGTCGTACTTGCCAAGTAATAACACTGATACGCCACCTGTATTTCCAGTGAGTGGATCAGATTCATTGCACTCAAGCGATGTTGCGTTAAATACCTTGATACCAGATGCACCGAATCAACCTTATGACATGCATCAAATAATCAAAGCGTTACTTGATGATTCTGAGTTTTTAGAAGTTCAAGAACTTTTTGCGCCGAACATAATTATTGGCTTTGGAAGAATTGAAGGGCGCTCGGTTGGTGTTGTTGCAAATCAACCTATGCAACTTGCAGGAACTTTAGATATCAACGCAAGTGAAAAGGCAGCAAGGTTTGTGAGAACTTGTGACGCGTTCGGAATACAGATATTGACTTTGGTAGATGTACCTGGATTTTTACCTGGCACTGATCAGGAGTGGAACGGAATTATTAGGCGTGGCGCTAAATTGCTTTATGCATATGGTGAAGCATCAGTCCCGATGGTCACTTTGATTACCCGGAAAGCATATGGCGGTGCATATGACGTTATGGGATCGAAGCATTTGGGTGCCGACATCAACTTAGCTTGGCCAACAGCACAGATTGCTGTTATGGGAGCGCAAGGCGCCGTAAACATCTTGTATCGGAAAGAATTAGCAGAAGCTAACAACTCTGAAGATGTGCGTAAAAAATTGATTGCAGAATACGACGACACTCTTGCCAATCCATATCTTGCCGCTGAGCGTGGCTTTATTGATGCAGTAATTGAACCTCAACAAAGCCGAATCCTCATAACACGTGCTTTCCGCGCATTACAAAATAAGAAGGATGTACTGCCATATCGCAAGCATGGAAATATTCCACTGTAATGAGCACTATAAAGATTATTAAAGGTGAAGCTACCGCTGAGGAAATCTCTGCAATAGAAAAAGCATTAACTAAAAGGCACTCAGAACTTTCCAAAAGTAGTAGTTACGGGAAAGTGGAAAATAATTCGTGACTAAAGTAATACTTGCTTCTGCTTCACCCGCTAGATTTCAATTGTTAAAAAGTGCGGGGATTTTTGCTGAGGTTAAAGTCAGTGGGGTTAATGAGGAGTTGCCTGAATTCTTAAATTTGCCACCGATCCAAATGGTGGTTGCTTTAGCTAAAGCCAAAGCTCTAGCAGTTGCCTCAACTCTCGAGGGCGATCAATTAATAATTGGGGCTGACTCAACACTTGAGTTTGAAGGAAAAAATGTTGGAAAACCTGCAACTTCAGATGAAGCTTTTTCGCTATGGAATTCATATCGCAACAAAAGTGGCATGTTATATACCGGGCAAGTAGTCATTGATCTTTCAAATGGGGCAATAGCTGAAAGAGTTTCGGCGACAAAAATTACCTTCGCAAATGTAAGTGATGAAGAGATCAACGCTTACATAAAAACAGGTGAACCTCTACAAGTTGCGGGCGGTGCAACTCTGGATGGAATTGGATCGCCATTTATTTCTCGAATTGAGGGAGATGCGACAGGAGTAATTGGATTGAGCATGCCCGATCTTTTCGAGATGGTCACATCCTTAGGACACTCTTGGCACAAGTTGCGCCAGATAGGATCTACATTATGAAAAGTGTGTTAATTGCCAACCGTGGCGAAATTGCGATTCGTATTGCAAGAGCAGCCCGTGATCACGGCGTTAAATCTATTGCCATTTACGCTGACGGAGACCGTAGCGCTCTTCATGTTAAAGCGTGCGATGAGGCTTACGCACTTGAAGGAGTGACTGCTACTGAAACGTATCTGAATATCGAAAAAATAATTTCAGTAGCCAAGAAAAGTGGAGCTGAAGCAATTCATCCTGGATATGGATTCCTCTCTGAAAATGCCGCATTCGCACAAGCAGTAATCGACGCGGGTTTGATTTGGGTTGGCCCTCCCCCTGCGGCGATTGCGGCTTTAGGAGATAAAGTTTCAGCTCGCAAGATTGCAGCGCAAGTTGGTGCTCCACTAGTAGCAGGAACACCAGATCCAGTTGCGAGTAGTAAAGAAGTTTTAGCTTTTGCAAAAGAGTTTGGATTGCCTGTTGCCATAAAAGCTGCGCATGGTGGTGGTGGTCGCGGATTAAAAGTTGCCTTCACAATGGAGGAGATCCCAGAACTTTTTGATTCGGCAGTTCGTGAAGCTGTTTCTGCTTTTGGCCGCGGTGAATGTTTTGTTGAAAGATATTTAGATCGTCCACGTCACGTTGAAACGCAAGTTTTGGCAGACACTCATGGAAACGTAATAGTTGTATCAACTCGTGATTGCTCTTTGCAGCGTCGTCACCAAAAATTAGTTGAAGAAGCACCAGCCCCGTTTCTGTCTCAATCCCAAATTGATGAGCTTTACCGTTCAAGTAAAAAAATCATCCGTACTGCCGGATATGTCGGTGCCGGTACATGTGAGTTCCTAGTTGGAGTTGATGGAACTATTTCGTTTCTTGAAGTCAATACTCGTTTACAAGTAGAACACCCAGTAAGCGAAGAGGTTTCTGGTCTTGATTTAGTACGAGAGCAGTTCAGAATTGCTGATGGAGAGAAAATTTCCTCAACCGATCCACTCTTACGCGGTCATTCCATCGAATTTCGAATCAATGGCGAAGATCCTGGGCGAAATTTCTTGCCAACCCCTGGGGTAATAACTAAATGGCAAGAACCTTCGGGCCCAGGAATTCGTGTCGATGCTGGTTTTACAAAAGGTGATGTAATCGGTGGAAATTTCGATTCCCTACTTGCAAAATTAGTTGTTACCGGTGCAACAAGAAAACAAGCATTAGAGCGAGCTCGTCGTGCACTTGCTGAATTCCAAATTGAGGGAATTGCTACCGCTTTGCCTTTCCATCGTGCAGTTATAAACGATGAAGCTTTCATTAATGAGCCCTTTGCGGTTTACACCGGCTGGATTGAAAGTGAATTCAACAACCAAATTCCACCTTACGGATCCAGTGGTGAAGCAAACACAACTCCAGTAATAGAAGAAGTTGTTGTTGAAGTGAATGGTCACCGCTTTGAGGTTGGAATTTTGAGTCCAATTCCTAAACGCAAACGGGCACTAAGCGCAAGAACTGCTTTACAGACCGGAGATTCTTTAACAACCCCGATGCAAGGAACAGTTGTAAAAATTGAAGTCACAGAAGGACAAGTTGTCGAAGAAGGTGAGTTAATTGTGGTACTCGAGGCGATGAAAATGGAACAACCACTTAAAGCTCATAAGGGCGGGACAATAAGTGAGTTGACTGTCTCGGTAGGAGACACTCTTGCCAGTGGTTCTTTGCTTTGCAAAATTAGCTAATTACCAAATTTCGGTAGCTCGGTAACTTCCCCACTCGCCTCGTAGTGCATCTGAGATTTCTCCAAGAGTTGCATTAGCAAGAAGTGCGACTTTCATTGGGTAAAGTAAATTCAATTCACTTTTTGCCGCAGCACCTAACGCTGCTAAAGCTTTAGTTACTTCACTCTGATCGCGGCTCTCCCGCAACTTTGCCAATTTGGCACTTTGCTCTTTTGCAATCTCGGGATTTATCTCAAGTGGTAAATATGTGCTTGCTTCTTCAACGAATGCATTCACTCCAACAACAACTCGGTTACCAGACTCAATCTCTTGCGAGATGCGATATGCGCTTTTCTCAATCTCACTTTTTTGAAATCCCGCTTCAATCCCGGCTACAGCTCCACCCATCAGGTCAATCTTTGCGATTAACTCTTTGGCAGCTGTTGCAATTTCAGCCGTCATGGACTCAATAACTGCAGATCCGGCCAATGCATCAACTGTCGCAGCCACATCACTTTCATTTGCAATTACTTGTTGCGTGCGAAGTGCGAGTCGCGCTGCTTTCTCAGTTGGCAATCCAAGTGCTTCATCAAATGAGTTTGTATGCAGAGATTGCGTGCCACCAAGTACTGCAGCTAAGGCTTGAAGTGCTACACGCACTAAATTCAATTCAGGTTGTTGGGCAGTCAGCTGAACGCCTGCAGTTTGTGTATGAAATCGCAGGTGCATTGCACGTTCTGAAGTAACTCCGAACCGTTCTTTCATGATTTGAGCCCATAATTGCCGTGCTGCTCTAAATTTAGCTACCTCTTCCAGCAAAGTAGTTCTAGATACAAAAAAGAAGCTCATGCGACTTGCAACATCTTCAATTGATAAGCCACGTTCTTTTGCGCAATCTAAATATGCAATTGCGTTTGAAAAAGTGAAAGCAATTTCTTGGACTGGATTAGCTCCGGCCTCAGCCATGTGATACCCAGAAACTGAAATGCTGTTCCACTTTGGTAATTCTTTTGTGCAATATTCGAAAATATCAGTAGTTAAACGTAAAGATTGTTTTGGAGGATAAATGTAAGTGCCTCGAGATATGTACTCTTTTAACAAATCATTTTGAATCGTTCCTTGTAACTCTTCACTAGGTATGCCTCGTTCTTCAGCAATAATCTGATACATCAAAAGTAAAATTGCGGCTGGTGCATTGATTGTCATCGAAGTTGAAACTTTTTCAAGAGGAATTTTGTCAAAAAGTTCACGCATGTCTACAAGTGAATCTATTGCAACACCTACACGTCCAACTTCACCAAGTGATTGTGGAGCATCTGAGTCGTAGCCCATCTGTGTTGGTAAATCAAAAGCTACTGATAACCCGCCAGTGCCTGCAGCTACAAGTTGAAGGTATCTTTCATTAGATTCTTTTGCATTTCCAAAACCTGCATATTGCCTCATGGTCCAAGGTTTTTTTAAATACATTTGTTCATAGATGCCGCGTGTAAATGGATAAACCCCAGGTTTCTCACCATTTAGATAATCTGCTTTTATCGGGAACCCAGACTCTGTGATATCTCGCACAAGCTAATCCTACTCAATTCGGTGTGGCGAATAATCGCATAGGATTTATCTCTCTATTCTTTAGCACCTATGCAAATCTCAAGATTTAATCTACGTAACCTCTCCTTAACGGCTTCCGTTCTTGTTCTGGCTCTAACAGCCACATCTTTTGCAGCAAACGGAGATGAAGTAATCGGCGGTGGAAGGCTTGGAGAAAGTGGCGTAATTTTTGATGACACAACAGGGGATGGAATTGCAGCTCCCCCAGATACCAACGCCTCCTCTTTCATAATCGCAGATTTAGATACTGGTGAAATATTGGCAGCAAAAAATCCACATAAGAGATTGCCACCAGCAAGTACCTTGAAGACGTTAACGGCTTTAACACTTCTTCCAAAATTAGATATGAATCGGAGTTATGTTGGCACCAAGAAGGAGCCAGCAACGATCGGAAATAAAGTTGGTATTTATCCTGGAAGAAAATACAAGATTAAAGATATTTGGTATGGCTTGATGTTGCACTCTGGAAACGATGCTGGAGTGGCACTCGCAAATGCAAATGGTGGAATGAAAAAAACCATCGAAATGATGCAAGCTAAAGCTGAATCAATTCAGGCAATGGATACAACACCAAAATCTCCACACGGACTTGACACTCCAGGACAACTTTCTAGTGCCTACGATTTAGCGCTAATCGCCCGTGCTGCAATGGAAAGATCTGATTTTCGCAAGATTGTTAAGACAAAGAGATATACATTTCCAAAATCAGGCCCAAAAAATGTAAATCGAAAAATTCGCAATCTAAATAAATTACTCTTCACTTACCCTGGAACAGTGGGAGTAAAAACTGGTTGGACAACTAAAGGCCAAAATACTTATATCGGAGTGGTCAAGCGAGACGGACACACAATACTAATTACTTTTATGCATTTAAGTTATGGACGAGATGCTTTAGCAAAAGAGTTATTTAAGTGGGGATTTAAGGCCATTGATGTAGTTGAACCAGTTGGAAAACTAGTTTAAAACTATCCTCTTGCTACGAGTCCCATCGCTGAATAAACATTTCTAAGAGTTTGTGCTGCGACTGATCCCGCTCTTTGTCCGCCATCTTTCAAAATACTCTGGAGCTGTGCCGGGTCTTTCAAATAATCTAATGCGCTATTTCTAATAGGTTCCAGTACTCCAACTACTACATCTGCCAATTCTTTCTTTAAGTCCCCATAACCTTTTCCAGAGTAGTTTTCTTCCAACTCATTAATACTCTGACCTGTTAATGCAGAGTAAATAGTTAGCAAGTTGCTAATTCCGGGTTTATTTTTTTCATCAAATTTTATTTCACGTTCAGTATCAGTCATTGCGCTTTTAACTTTTTTAGCATTTACCTCGGGAGCATCCATTAATTCAATGACTCCAGCCATGGTGGCAGCTGACTTACTCATCTTTGATGTTGGATCTTGTAAGTCCATAATTTTTGCAGTGCCTTTAATTATATGAGCATCAGGAATTGTGAAAGTTTCTCCGAAACGCGAGTTAAACCTTTGTCCTAAATCTCTTGTCAATTCAATATGTTGGCGTTGGTCTTCTCCAACCGGGACTTTATTTGCTTGGTAAAGCAAAATATCGGCTGCTTGCAAGATCGGATAAGTAAACAATCCCACGACCGTGCGATCTGCTCCTGATTTGTGCGATTTATCTTTAAATTGAGTCATGCGATTCGCTTCACCAAATCCAGTCATGCATTCAAGAACCCAACCGAGTTGATTATGAGCAGGAACATGTGACTGAATAAATAAGGTGCTTTGCGTTGGATCTATTCCAAGAGCTAATAATTGAGCGACGGAAGCAAGAGTGCGCTGATGTAAAAGTTTTGGGTCCGTCTCAACAGTTAGAGCATGTAAATCAACGACACAATAAAAAGCATCATGTGTGTCTTGTAAAGCAACCCATTGGCGCAATGCACCAAGATGATTTCCGAGGTGGAAAGAATCATGGGTTGGTTGAATGCCAGATAACACTCTTTCTTTATTTGCTTCAGCGCTCATTTAGGATTCCTCTGTCTTTGATTGCCCTTGATCAGTGACGATCATACGGATTTTGCCAGCGCGTTTGCCTTCAATTGATTCAATTTCAAACTCTGCACTTGGTTGAGAGATTTTGTCCCCAACTTCTGGAATTCTGCCAAGTTGGTGCATTAAAAATCCACCCACGGTTTCATAAGGTCCATCGACAACTTCAATCCCAGTTTCATCTAAAACATCATCGAGTGACGTCAATCCATCAAAGTGATACTCGCCCGCTCTGCCCGGTTGCACTTCATTTTTTTCATCTCCGTCATACTCATCGCGAATTTGGCCGATGAACTCTTCGACAATATCTTCAAGGGTCACAATTCCGTCAGTTCCGCCATACTCATCAACAACAATTGCTAAATGTTGACCTGCGGCACGCATTTCAGTCAACGCTGGCAACAGACCTTTAGTTCCAGGCATGAACAAAGCATCACGCACTAAATCGCCAACTCGAACTTGTCGCTCCCTTAAATTCGGATCCAATAAATCACGAATGTGAATAAATCCAACAATTTCATCGAAGGAGCCTTTTACAACTGGATAACGCGAATGACCTGATTCCATAATAGTTTTTATCGCTTGTGAAATTGGAGTGTTTGAATCAAGGAAATCAACTTCAGTACGCGGAAGCATTACTTCATGAACTTGACGATCTCCAGCAAGAAAAACTTCTTCTACAATTTCGCGCTCTTGCTCGGTTAGTCGAGCATGCCCAGTCAATAAATCAAGGAGTTCTTCCTCAGAGATTTTATCTCTTGCTTGTTTTGGATCAATTCCAATTGCACGAACAATTAAATCTGTTGATTTAGATAAGACCCAGATGATTGGACGAAATAAACCCGCAATACGATCAACAGTTGAAGCTGCGGCGAGCGCAATACTTTCAGATCGAACAATAGCAATTCGCTTTGGGACTAATTCACCAATGATCAAAGTAAAATATGCAACGACAATTGTTATTAAAACAATTGAAAGAATGTTTGCGGAGCCTTCGCTTAAGCCAAGATCCTGCAACTTAGGAATTAAATATTTGCCAAAACGTTCTGCGCCAATCGCAGCTGAGAAAAGGCCAAACAAAGTGATTCCTACTTGGATAGCGGCCAGGAAGCGATTTGGGTTGCTGGCCAGCGCGGCCACCCGAGCCCCACGTTTTCCCCGTTGGCCGATCGCCTTGATCTGGGACTCCCTGAGCGAGATCAGGGCAATTTCAGCTGCCACAAAGAGACCGCCGAGCATAATCAAGGTGGCTACAAGGGCGAGATCGCCGAATATCTGCACGGGCTAAGGGTACTCAGGAGCGTGCCACTTCCCCTAAACCCTCTCTATCTAGTACTTTTCACCCGAGTTCAACCGAACTCACCTTCCTCCTACGGACCGTCCGGCACGTACCTGCCGGGAGAAGGAGTTACCAGCATGGCAACAGTTGTATTCGATAAAGCAAGTCGTACCTACCCAGGTACAACAAGTCCAGCAGTTGATCAACTAGATCTCACAGTTGCAGATGGTGAGTTTCTTGTATTAGTTGGTCCATCAGGTTGCGGAAAATCAACATCACTCCGCATGCTTGCCGGACTTGAAGATGTAGATACCGGATCGATTCGCATTGGCGATCGTGATGTCACACATGTGGCACCAAAAGATCGTGACATTGCAATGGTGTTCCAGTCATATGCTCTTTACCCACACATGACAGTGGCAGAGAACATGGGCTTCGCACTAAAGATCGCCGGTGTTAGCAAAGATGAGCGCGCACGTCGCGTTAAAGAAGCAGCAAAGTTGCTCGACCTTGAGCCATACCTAGATCGCAAACCAAAAGCGCTTTCTGGTGGACAACGTCAGCGTGTTGCTATGGGTCGCGCAATTGTTCGCGAACCTCAGGTCTTCCTTATGGATGAGCCACTATCAAACCTTGATGCCAAGCTTCGTGTTGCTACACGTACGCAAATTGCTGCGTTGCAACGTCGTCTTGGAATCACAACTGTTTACGTAACTCACGACCAGGTTGAAGCTATGACCATGGGTGATCGCGTAGCAGTATTAAAGGATGGACTACTTCAGCAAGTAGATTCACCTCGCAATCTTTATGACAACCCAGCAAACGCATTCGTAGCTGGATTCATTGGCTCACCAGCAATGAACTTAGTTGTCGCTCCAGTAAGTGGAGGACAAGCTTCTCTTGGCGCTCTCAAGATCGCTGTTCCTGCATCAGCAGGTTCAAGTGTGACTGTTGGTATTCGCCCAGAAGGTTTCCGCCCAACAACCGCTGGTGCTGGTTTTGATATCAAGGTAAACGTTGTTGAAGAACTTGGTTCTGATGCATTTGTTTACGGAGTTCCTGCAACTAGCGGAGTAACTCTTGCTAACGCAAACGAAGAAGAAGGTGCTGAAGTTATCGTCCGTTGGGATCCAAAGAACCCACCAAAGCCTGGCGACATCATCACAGTGACTGCTGAACAAGCATCAGTCCACCTATTCAATGCAACAACAGGTGCTCGTATCTAACGTTAAAAGTAAAAAACCCCGCCAGATTATCTGGCGGGGTTTTTTATTGCAGTTTTTATTTACTTATTTCATTTCTTTCTTCAAATTCTCATCAATCGCAGCCAAAAACTCTTGAGTATTTAACCAAGGACTGTCTCTACTAATTAGTAAAGCCAAATCTTTTGTCATTTTCCCGGTCTCTACAGTTTCGATACAAACTCTTTCAAGTGTGTCGCTAAATCTGGCAAGTTCTGGATTGTTGTCAAGCTTTGCACGGTGAGCTAGTCCACGAGTCCAAGCAAAAATTGAAGCGATTGGGTTTGTAGAAGTTGCTTTTCCTGCTTGATGATCGCGGAAGTGACGGGTCACTGTTCCGTGTGCTGCTTCTGATTCCACAATCTTTCCATCTGGAGTCATCAAAACAGAAGTCATTAAACCAAGTGATCCATAACCTTGCGCGACGGTATCTGATTGCACGTCGCCGTCGTAATTCTTACAAGCCCAGACGTAGCCACCTTCCCAACGAAGTGAAGTAGCCACCATGTCATCAATTAAGCGGTGCTCATATGTAATTCCGGCAGCAGCAAATTGATCCTTGAATTCAGCTTCGAAGATTTCTTCAAAAATATCTTTGAAGCGACCGTCATAAGCTTTTAAAATTGTGTTCTTTGTTGACAAGAAAACTGGATACTTACGATTTAGTCCGTAATTCATGGATGCGCGTGCAAAATCACGGATTGATTCGTCAAGGTTGTACATCGTCATAGCTACACCAGCACCTGGGAAATCAAAGACGTTGAACTCCATTGGCTTTGAACCATCAGTTGGCGTAAAAGTAACGGTTAATTTTCCAGCACTAGGGACTTTGAAATCAGTTGCTCGGTATTGATCACCAAATGCGTGACGACCAATAACAATTGGTTTAGTCCAGTGCGGAACCAAACGTGGAACGTTGCTGATGATGATTGGTTCGCGGAAAATTACACCACCGAGAATATTGCGGACAGTTCCATTTGGAGACTTCCACATCTGCTTAAGGTCAAACTCTTTTACTCTTGCTTCATCTGGAGTGATCGTGGCGCACTTAACTCCAACGCCATGCTTTTGAATTGCATGAGCACTATCAATTGTTACTTGATCATTTGTTGCATCTCTATGCTCAATACCTAAATCGTAATAATCAAGATTTACATCTAGGTAGGGAAGAATCAACTGCTCCTTGATGAACTGCCAGATGATTCGAGTCATCTCATCGCCATCAAGTTCAACAACAGTTCCAGTTACTTTTATTTTTGCCATTCGAAGTGCTCCCTATTTAAATTATTTGACTAAAGAGTTTTCACATCAGCTTGTTTTGCGCGAACTGCTTCTGCAGCAACTTTTAACTCTGCTATTTCAGAATCAGTTAACTTGCTTTCGACTACGCGCCGAACGCCCTCTTTGCCGATTTCAGCCTCAACACCAAGGTAAACGCCGCTGATTCCGTATTGACCTTCGACCCAAGCACAAACCGGAAGTACTGCGCCAGAATCTTCGATCACTGCTTTTGCCATTCGGGCAGCTGCAGCAGATGGTGCGTAATATGCAGAACCAGTTTTAAGAAGAGCCACAATTTCAGCTCCACCGTTGCGAGTACGAACTACAAGATCTTCAATCTCTTCAGCAGAAAGTAACTCTGAAAGTTGTTTTCCTTTAACGGTACAGCGACTTGGAACTGGAACCATGGTGTCACCATGAGAACCCAAAGTTAATGTTTGAACATCGCCAACTGGAACATTTAATTTAGTGGCAACAAAGTTTGTAAACCGAGCTGTGTCAAGCATTCCGGCTTGACCCATTACGCGATTGTGTGGAAATGCCGATGCAATTTGAGCAAGTGCTGTCATCTCATCTAATGGATTTGAAACCACGATGATGACTGCATTTGGACTGTGCTTTGCAATATTTTCGGCAACGCCACGAACGATGCCAGCATTAATACCAATTAAATCCATTCGACTCATGCCTGGCTTGCGTGGAATTCCGGCAGTGATTACAACAACATCAGAGCCCGCAGTTTTTTCGTAACCGCCACCTTCTGGAGTAGTTGTTACACCGATAACTTCTGTCTCAAATCCTTCAATGGATCGAGATTGATTCATATCTAAAGCAATACCTTCTGGTTTGCCTTCAAGAATGTCAGTAAGAATGACCTCTTTGAAAATGTTGTATTCAGCTAAACGAAGAGCGGTGGTTGAGCCGTAAAAGCCAGCCCCCACCACTGTGACCCGACCGCGCATGGGAACCCAATCTCTCTTGATATCAAGATAACTCTACCCCCCGTTTGGAAGCAGTAGCGCGAGGGTAGCGATCACCGCCGCAAAGGTCACCAACAGGAAGAGATCAATCCTCCGACTCCGCCAAACGGTTACCCCATTTCGGTCCATAAACCGCTCTCCAGCGAGGATCAGTAACGCCGCTGACACCAACAGTGACCCCGCCCGTACAGAGGCGCTGAGCGTGATTACCAGCCCAAGTAGGGTTGTAAATCCAGCTGCCAGCCGGCTTTTCACTTGCCTGAGGCCGCTTCAGCTATTTCGGCTAGTTCCACCACATTGCTCAGCAGCATCGCCCTGGTCATCGGTCCAACTCCCCCTGGCATCGGGGCGATATGGCCAGCAACTTTTGCAACATCAGGGTGCACATCTCCGGCTAAGCCCTCTGGCGTTCTGGTGATTCCAACATCAATAACTGCCGCGCCAGGTTTCACCATTTCTGCGGTGATGAAATGAGCTTTGCCGAGTGCGGCAACAACAATATCTGCGCGCCGAATGTGCGCAGCTAAATCTTTTGTTGCCGAGTGCGTAAGAGTAACTGTTGCACTTTCTCGTTTGCGAGTTAACAACAAACCGAGTGGACGACCAACAGTTAATCCGCGTCCCACAACAACAACTTCGGCACCTTTTATGGGAACGTTGTATTGCTCAAGTAAAGCCACTATTCCTCGAGGTGTACATGGAAGTGGAGCATGTTGATCTAGCACTAATTTTCCAAGATTAAGGGGATGTAAACCATCAGCATCTTTATTTGGATCCATCGCTTCTAAAATTGCAAGTGAATCAATTTCATTAGGTAATGGGAGTTGTACGATATACCCAGTGCACTCTTTTGAATTATTTAAATCGTTAACCGCACTTAATACATCCTTGAACGAGGCGCTTGCCGGCAGATCTACGCGAATAGAAGAAATTCCCACTTCAGCACAATCACGATGCTTCCCGCCAACATATGAATGAGAGCCTGGATCATCACCAACTAATACGGTTCCTAGTCCTGGAGTAATTCCCAGTTCAAGAAGTTTTTTTACGCGAACCGATAAATCCGCTTTGATAATCGCAGCAGTTGCTTTGCCATCAAGAATTATGGCCATCGGTTTCACTCCCAACTACAAAAGATTAAGCATGTGCAAAA
>Ga0214921_10007128_pt1 | contig 15015 bp, 9 predicted proteins | sample LL1505_MetaG_FD_177992 | JGI IMG/M metagenome (GOLD analysis project Ga0214921, IMG submission 177992) | Freshwater microbial communities from Lake Lanier, Atlanta, Georgia, United States - LL-1505 | ecosystem: Environmental > Aquatic > Freshwater > Lake | place: USA: Georgia | collected 2015-05-28 | reverse complement strand
TTGTTTAAAGATATACCTAGTATTTTGTTATTTTGTTATCCTTTTTAGAAAGTTTGTTGTATGATATATTTACAAATTTATGAGTTTTTAATCGCCATTTACTTATTTTATGAATTATAATATTTTCTGGTTTATGTTCTGGTGTTTGTTCTGGTTTATGTTCTGGTATATCTATTAGTTTTTCTTCTGCATTATCATCTAGAATTAAAGGTAAATATATTTTTTCAGGTTTAGACCATTTTTTACGTTGTATTGTATTTAATATTGGTATTGATGTTGCATTATCCATTGCATTATACAATTGCTATTTAATATTAACAATTAAATAGTATTATCATTTTAACCCAAAGAATATATATATAACCCAAAGAATATATATAACCCAAAGAATATATATAACCCAAAGAATATATATAACCCAAAGAATATATATATAACCCAAAGAATATATATATAACCCAAAGAATATATATAACCCAAAGAATATATATAACCCAAAGAATATATATAACCCAAAGAATATATATAACCCAAAGAATATATATAATTTTGAAATTAAAAATTTTAAAAGTGTAAAAAATAAATGAATTTCAATACTCGCGCGCAAGCGTGAGTTAAGCGGTTTGGCTGCAAGCCAATAAGGGGGTATTGGGGGCTTAGAAAAGGGATGCGAATGCATCCCGCCGGAACACCATAGGTGTTCCTATGCCCCCTACCCTACCCACAATGATATGTACAAGCAACCAATAAAGATTTATACATTTTACCATCACTCGGGCATAGTATATTTTCGGGTATAGTAGCCCAATCAATATTTTCAGTGCATTTTGCAACTGTATATGAATGCATTAAGTCATCTGACTGTAGGGTACCATATCCGGGAATGGGGCTAGATGTAATATAATCGCCATTTTGTATTTCGCCAGAATAATTGGAAACAAGGATACCACCTTCACCAAGGGAATTAACATAATAATTAGTTGTAGAAATATTACTATTAGTATCAAAAATTATTTCGCTACCACTATATACACCATATACTGCCTTATCATTCATACTTATAGATGGTTGAACGGATACAACAGTATTATTAATATTTTGTAAATCTACTTTGCCAGTGGATGACATAATCATACCCTCTACTAGAATAGATGTTAAGGGAAGAAGTGATGGTGCATTTTCTAAATTAACTTTATGTGCCCCAGTGAATGATATATATGAATTTGCAAGCACTTTACCAACAACAACTAATTTTGTGGATGTATAAGAACCCATACTACCGGCGGCAAAACTATCTGGTTCTAAAGTATTAATACCAACGGTTCCGGTTACAAAATCCCCACCCATCAAAATCTTACAATTAGCAGTGGTATTGCTAGTTATACCTGATGTATTTGATTGATAAATTGCAAATTTATTAGAAAATGTTGATTGTATTCCTGAAACATGATTATCTATAATCTCATATCCTAGAAAGAAATTATTATTTCCATAATTTAATTGTCCTACTAAATTTCCTATATAAGTATTATTATCATTGTCATAATTATTAGAACCTGCATAATACCCAATAAATGTATTATTATTTCCTGTGTAATTTCCAACACCTGTGTGGTCGCCGATAAATATATTACGAGTACCTGAAGTATTATTATATCCACTATGCGAACCCAAAAAAAGATTGTCACTAGCAGTATTAAATATACCAGAACTAATACCTAAACAAACATTATTGTTTCCAGTTGTACTTGATTGACCTGCATTTTGACCAATATATATATTAAAGCCACCAATAGTATTTGCTTGTCCAGTATTTGCACCAATAAAAGTATTAAATACACCATCAGTAGTACTTAATCCAGAATATGCACCAATAAATACATTATTATGACTTACACAATTAACACCTGCATAACTACCAATAAAAGTATTTGCAAAACCATACTGATTGGCTCTTCCTGAATCATTACCAATAAAAAGATTTGCGTATCCGCCTATATTATTTATTCCTGAATTAGAACCAATAAAAAGATGGTCGTATCCATCTATATTATTAAATCCTGAATTATAACCAATAAATATATTTTGTGTTCCGGTTGTATTATTATAACCTGCATTAACACCAATAAATATTTGACTACTAGTATTATTATTAAATCCAGATTCATAACCAATACATATATTTTGTATTCCTATTGTATTATTATATCCAGATCTAAAACCCATACATAAATTATTCTGTCCGATTGTATTTTTATATCCAGATAAAAGACCAATAAAAATATTATTATTAGCTAAATTATTAAAACCCGCACTATTACCTAAACAAATGTTATTAATTCCTGTTTCATTTAAATAACCAGAAAACCCGCCGAAATATATGTTATTATTTCCAGTTTTATTTGAATAACAAGAGCTTTCTCCAATACAAATGTTTTGCAAGCCTGATATATTATTATATCCTGCTTCAAAACCAATAAAAATATTATTAGATCCGGAATCATTATTATATCCCGATTTACTACCTATAAATAAATTTATAGCACCATTACTATTATTATATCCAGATTCACTACCAATAAATAAATTTTGATATCCGTTTATATTACTAATGCCAGAAGAAGGACCTATAAAAATATTATCGCTAACCGTACTAACTTGCCCTGCATTTGCACCAATACATATATTATTTTCACCTGAAATGTTATTTTCACCTGCATTACTGCCAATACATATATTAGTAGAACCACTATTATTTTGCGCACCTGCTGCCAAACCAATATAAATATTAGTATTACCAGTTTGTGTATTTTCCCCTGCATTTTTACCAATAAAAAGATTATCAGTGCCAATAGTATTTGCATTACCTGCTAAATAACCAATTGCAATAATACCATCCGACTGATTATTAGTTCCAGATTGATTACCAATAATTACAACATTACTAGAATCACCAGAAGCCATAGCATTTGCACCAATAACTACATTATTACGACTAGTTATCGCATTAGTGCCAGCATTAGAACCAATAAAAATATTATTAATACCGTTTGTTAAATCTTGCCCGGCTTGAGAACCTATTATTACATTATCACCTAAACCACTTGCACCTACCAATGATACTCCGGCATCGCTACCTATTATAATATTATCTTGACTAATTACATTGGTACTACCTGCATTGAGACCAATAAATATATTTCTATCACCAGTAGTATTATTTTTACCTGCATTAGTTCCAATGAAAATCTGATTATCTTGTTGGATATTTTGCCCTGCCTCACTACCTATTATAATATTTTGATTATAATCTGTACTAGTAGTTAGTCCTGCAACTTGTTTGCCTATTAAAATATTTTGGGTTCCTGATTGATTATTAATACCTGCATCAGAACCAATAGCAATATTATAATTTGCAGTGCCACTATTACCAGATTTTCCAGCATTAGTACCTAAATAAATATTTTGGATACCATCTATATTAGCAAAACCAGCACTATCACCCAAAAAAATATTATCACTTCCAGTAGTATTTGCAATTCCAACATCGTGTCCCACAAAAACATTATATTGTCCGGTGGTATTTGCTAAATACCCTACACCTTTATTATCATCCCTAGCAGAACCAATAAAAATATTATGACTAGTAGTACCTGTAGACCCAGTATTTTCACCAATAAAAATATTTTTGGAACCTCCAATACTAGCTTTACCTGATTGATTACCCATAAATATATTTTTATTTCCGTTATCATTTGACTTACCGGCATTTGTTCCTAAGAATATATTATTTATTCCTATTTGTTGGTTATTAGGATTATCACCATATCCTGCGTATTGTCCTATAAATATATTATTAATGCCAGAAGTATTTTGAACCCCAACATAAGAACCAATAAAAATATTATCACTTGCAATTGAATCATATCCGGCTTCATTACCAATATGAATATTATTATTATTATTTGTGCTGGTATAACCTGTTTTATAACCAAGATTAATATTATTAGAACCTGAAATATTATTATATCCAGATTGATACCCAGAAGTAATATTATATGAACCAGTATTTAAATTAAAACCCGCTTCTGGACCAAGAACAATATTATATGAACCAGTATTTAGATTAAAACCACTTTTATAACCTAATATAAGATTATTCCCACCACTAGTAAGATTTGCACCTGCATTACTACCTATTAAAGTATTCCCGCTTCCAAGTTGTAATGCTCTCCCTGCTTTATATCCCATTAGAGTATTATCACTGCCAGTGCTAATTTGTCTACCCGCACTTTCAACCGAATCACCAGAACCCACAATAATATTACGTGTGCCAGAACTTATATTATATCCAGTATATGGTCCAATTGCAACATTATATGCTCCTGTAGTATTAACCACCGGTAATCCACCTGCATTATAGCCCATAAACATATTAAAATCACCTGAAACATTTGACCCGGCTGAATATCCTATTGCAAATGCCCCATTACTAATATTTTGAATACCTGCATTATAACCAATAAGTAAAGAATTACCTATTATATTACCTTGACCGGCACCAGAACCAATTATAACACTTTGACCTATAGTGTTTAAAGATGTTGCAGTATCTTTCCCAATTAAAACATTATTACTAGCGGCAGTAATATTAGAACCTACATTGGAACCAATAATTATATTATTTATTCCCACTGTAGTCTTAAATCCTGCTTGCACACCTAACATAATATTATCATTACCATCAGTAAGATTCCATCCAGGGGCATCATTTGTTGCCATATTTGCATCGCTAGTAGAGCCAATAAGAATATTTCTAGAACCAGTTGAAAGAGAATATCCCGATTCATTACCAATTAATGTATTGAAAGAACCCGTTAGAAATGTTGGGTTATTTGCACCATAACCAGTATTATTTCCAATGAAAGTATTTGCATTTCCAGTGGTGTTATTAAAACCAGATTGGAAACCTAAATAAGTATTTTTTATACCATTTTGATTATTAAATCCGGCAACAGTCCCAACAGCAGTTATATTACTTGCTTGATTAAAAAAACCACTTTCTGTACCAACAAATACATTATTATCACCAATAGAAAATAATCCGGAAGCTGCACCCAGAAAGACATTAGTATTACCACCATTTGCAAATCCGCCTGCACCATATCCTAGTGTTGTATTAGCGAATAATACATTTGACGTTGTATTAAAACTAGCAAGACCAACTATGGTATTTAGAGCTGAACCCTCACCTAGATTTACGCCTGCACGAGAACCGACTATTGTATTTAACTGGGAATTTTGACCTATATTACTTCCAGCACTATATCCAATAATAGTATTTTCACTTCCTGAGATTAATGTTAATCCAACATTAGAACCTAATAATGTATTATAACCACTAATCACCTTATTACCTGAATTAAAACCTATTATTGTATTATCAGTTTCAGTTGTTATTTGACTTCCGACATTAGTTCCCAATAAAACAGAATTAGATGCTGAAGACACATTAGAACCGGCATTAACACCTATTATAAGATTATTTACACCAGTTGAATTGAGTTTCCCTGCAGTATCTCCAAGGGTAATAGTTCCTAATGCTTGTTCTTTTTGACCGCGGAAATTAATAGTTTGATATGAAGTATTATATTGGGTTGAAGTAAATGAATAACATCCTATGCAAACTATTTTAGATTGAATTGGGCTAGTATAGGTATCGCCAATAATATTAACTCCATTACAAACAATAGTATAATAATCATCTGCAAATAATGAGTATTCAATATTATTTTCTGCTTTTAATTGTCCATTAAATATTTCTATTAAATTTTCAGTAGTAGTAGTATTTTCAGTTTGAATACATATATTTTGATTACTGCCAGAATTAACTATACACGTAATATTATTTAAAGTTGCATTACTATCTATACAACGAATTGCTATATTATCATTACAAAATACAGAGTTGGCGGTTATATTTACATTATTACAAATTATATTATCATTATTATTATTACCACAAGAATTTGCTACAAATCCAATATTCAATAATGGGGTTGTAGTAGTATTATCGTTAGATTGTGTTAAAATTGATACATTGGTTAGTGATATATTGCTAGCATTTGAAAGATATATACCATAATTATAAACTGAACCACATACAGACTCAATAACTATATTTTCTAGTATAACTTGTTCAATTCCAGGTAGATTATAATTATATAAAACTGATGAAGTTGAATTAATTGTATTATCTTTGCTAGAATTTTGTATTTGCAAATTACTTATTTTTGCATATGATGCTAATATTAAACAAGATGCATTATTAGTTGGGGAGCCATTAATTACATTATCTACTTGATAAAATTGTAATATAGTATTATCATTACTGCAACCTTCAATATCTACATATTGCAAACACTGTATAACATTGTATTCACTATAAATTCCAGGTGCAATTAGAATTTTATATCTTGAATTTGCATTGTTATTATTAATATTTGCTATTGCTTGGCTTAATAATTTATAATCACAATTTTCTGAACCAACGGTTATTATTTTATATCCAGTATAAATTGCAATTGACGGTTCTATTAAATATGATGCCCCATTATTAATTACATTCTCTAGATTAATATAATAATATGAATTTCCAGTTTGGTTATATATTCCATTCGTGGAACCATTAAATGAAGTTTGCGATATATCTAGATTATATAAACTATTTATAGTTATAGTATTTAGTGCAGAAATAGATTCATTAACCAGAGAATAATTATATTCAACCGCAATAGTATTAGATGTGGGAACATCAGCAATTTTATAAACATTGTCATTATATTGCGAACCCGAAACCTTAATATATTGCCCTCGCATAAATCCCAAAGTAGTAAAATTAACTTGTAATATATCCGAACTATTAATAGTGTCATATCCATTTAATGGATTTGATTGGTCTCGATGGGTGAATGAAATAATATTACTAGATGTATTACTTGAAAGATTACTAATATCACCTTGAAAACTAATACCATAATTAGTTCTTCCCAATATATTTGTGGGGTCATTGGCAGATTCTATTTGGGAATTTCTAATATTTACACTACTATTATATAAATATAAACCAAAATTACTATTTCCTGGGGAAGTGCTAGTGTTGATATATACTTTCAAATTATTTATATCTATTGTATCTGTAATCGTATTTAGGGAATTGGTGGTTTCAATATAAATACCAATATTTAGTCCTATATTTAATACTTCAAAATTTATAATATTATTATTCATTTGAACTACTGAACTAATCACAATACATCCATATACCTCACAATTAAAAACAGGATTATTAATGTTATATAAAAATTGGCAATTTGATATTATATTATTGTTGCCACCAGATATATTAATACCTGATAAAGTTGAAGTAGTGCTAATATTATTTCCCAAAGTAAAAATACAATTATCAATAACAACATTACTTTTATTATCCGCATATAATCCATTACAACATAAGGATGTAGCTCCATCATCTAGATTAATTACTAAATCTTGAACAAATGTATTTTGCCCCACGACTAACATTGAACCAGTAGAAACAGATGTATTTCCAGAATTAAGAGTTATTACCGAATTATAATTACCCTCACCTATAAGAGATACATAATCTGGCAAGATGATTTGATTCAGCGGTTCAGAATATTGTCCCGGACCAAGTTGAATTACAAATGGATATATTGGCGATGGCGGCGAACCTAAATTACTTGTTAATGTTCCATCTAAATATCCACCGGCAGGTGTTCCTATGGCATTTGTAATTGCAGTGTTAATAGTTTGATAATCCGCCGCACCTGGAATAGGTGATACTGTTATTACTAATTGATAATATCTGCTAACTCCTGTCGCAATTGAAGATAAAACACCAGTGGTAGGATTTATAGTTAGGTTTGTGCCTACTTTTATAACACCAAGATTACTAGATGATGCAAAATCTTGGGTTAAAGGTCTCCAAACTTCTCCTAATAGAGAGCCTGCGTTGCTATGATACCCCTCAAATTTTAAAGTAGATTGATTAAAACGTAATTGACCGATTGTTCCATTTTGTGTCTGGCTAGAACCTTCCCGATAACTTAGAATAATTGATTTATCAAATGTTACAATTTGTTTTGGATCTACAGACATTCTTTTATTCTATTCTAGACAAACTTATTTTATCTATAATATATTTTTTTATTATTATTTTTATTATTATTTTAATTATTATTTTAATTATTATTTTACTATTTTTTAATTATTATTTTAATACTTTACTATATTTTTAAGTATAATTTTTAAGTATAAATAGTTAGTAAAATATTAGGCTATCTAGACACATATTATTTTTTTTTAATTTTTGTTTTATTTGTTTTTATTTTTTGGTATTAGATATATCATTAAATATATAAGGTCTATTAAAAATAAAGAAAACAATAAAAAAACTATAGGAAACAATAAAAAAACTATAGGAAGCAATAAAATAATAAACAATGTAATTATGTATCAAGGTCAATTTCTAGTGCATCAATTGTAATCCAATAAAACATACCTTTATAATTATTATTTCTGCTATAATGATTATATATGTCTTCTAATATATATGAATCATCTTTATTTTTATTATCTAATATATAAAAATTAGTATAATAGTAATTATCTTTGCTAGCAAATTTACATTTATTATCTAAAATATATTGTGTTAGTAATAATTCATGATGATATTTATCAGATATTCTATCTAGAAAATCTAAATTATAATAGCCAAATAAATTATAACATATTAAATTTATTATATCATCTGGTAAATCATTATTATTCTTAATAAAATTTTTAAATGATACAATAAGTGAATTTGTAATATAATAATCCAAAATAATATAATAAGTTTTATATTCAGTCATAAATATTTCAGTAATAAATACTTCTGGTAATTTTATATTTTCATTTAAATTACCTATTAAAATATCAGCTTTACTTATTAAAGTATCATTATATATATAAACCTTGTCTGTATCTAATCGATTATATGAATTCAAATCATTTATGCCACTTAAACTATTTATACTATCTTGCATATTTACACTATTGCAGATTTACACTATTGCAGATTTACACTATTGCAGATTTACACTATTGCAGATTTACACTATTGCAGATTTTATAAATATAAATATATAAATTATAATTTGTATTAAAAATCAATTTTTTTACCATACATTATAAATTAGCAAATGCAATCTGAATAATTAACAATGTAATTTGAATAATTGCAATACCACGCATTAATTGGCTTTTTGCAGTAATATCACCATATCCAATTGTAGTATATGTTCCCATCGCAAAATACAATGCATCTAGAAATGTTAGATTATTAGGATTATTAGAATTATTTGAATTGAAATTAAAATTCTCACTAGAACCTAACATCCAATAAATTATAGTGAATAGAATTATAAGCACAAATGTAATTACTAAAAATCTAATTTTTTTATTTTTTTGTAAAGATAATAATAAATGGAACATCTCTAGAAAACTTATACTATATGATAAAAAGATAAAAAGAAAAGAAATAGAAAAATAAAGAAAAAGAAAAAGAAAAAATAAAAAGATAATAAAAATATAACGCTTACAGATAACTTTCAATAAGTTCTTGTCGTGTAGCCATCATTTTTTCAGAAGAAGTCCAGTAATGTCGTAAATAAGACATTCCGCCATTTGGATATATATAATCAAATGATTCTGGAGTCAAAATCATTATATCACTATAAATAGTTTCAGATACACCTACTTCCAATTTTCCTTCGTCCACCAGATGACGGAGTGCTTTTTTATGATAAGTTTGTGTTGTATCAATAGGTGGATTTCGCATTCGATAATCATATGTTCCACCAAACATATAATTATATTGTTCTCGAATTACTTCAGCAATATCGTTATTAAGAGTATTGCATAATATTTCATAAACCTCTGGTTCTATTTTACGTTTGTCAGTAATTTTTACAGTTAGGAATACACCATCTGCAATCATACAATAATAGGCGGGATGTAGAATGAAATGATGATGTTGTGATACTTTAATATTATGAACATTCAATGCAAAACCACTATAGAATTTGAAACCAGTATTTGGCGGAATAGATAGCATTGAAATAGGACAGACTGGCAATTTCTTTCTGATTGTAATTTTTTTCAGTTTTTTGTTCTTTTTACCAATGTCAGTTTCTTCCACTAGAATATCAAATTTATCAGAACCATAATTTATAGTTCGTGGCAAATCGGGTTCATCACTAATAATAACTGTATCTGGCGTAATGTCCAGCTTTGCCTTATATGAAACATAAACTGAAGAAACAATGTCGCCACTCATTTTGCAAAAGAAACTATTGAGTTTCGTTAAAGATAATGTTAATAATAAAAATTAATTTAAGGGTTGGTTAATCAATTTTTTGCAAAAAATTATAATTTTTGCTATTTTTCTATTTTACTATTGAAAAAAATAACTTTGAAAAAATAAATTTGATAAATAACAAAAAAAAATTGAAAACAAAAACCAATATAAAACAGTATAAATACAGTATAATAAATACAGTATAATAAATACAGTATAATAAATACAGTATAATAAATACAGTATAATATAATAAGAATGACAACAAAAAGTTCAACCAGCAATCGTATTACTAAAGCTCTAATTTCCAAGTTAGAGGCTAATCCGCATATTGAAGGTATAAGCCTAGAACTAGGATTACTAGAAAAAATATTAACACAAGCAATTAATGATTATTATAATACTGATAAACCATTACTAACTGATGCAACTTTTGACATTCTAGAGAACATTTTAAGAGAAAAGAAACCTAATAGTAAGGTATTTGATAAAGTAGGTGCACCGGTAGTTAATCCAGAAGATGCAGTAAAATTACCTTATTATTTAGGTTCTTTAGATAAAGTTAAGCCTAATGAAAAATCACTTACAAAATGGCTTGCTAAACATAATAAGCAAATTCTAATATCAGAAAAATTAGACGGTCTTTCCTGTCTTTTCATTATGTCCTCTGGAACTAGTGGGTCTGATTTCCAGATGAAATTATACAAACACGGTGATGGTTTTGAAGGGCAAGACATTAGTCATTTACTAGATAACATTGCTATCTCTAGCAATAACAAATTAGATAAAAAGGAAATTATAAAGATGATTGAAAACCCTTTAAACCAAGATGGGCATATTGCATTGCGAGGTGAAATTATTATTAAAAATGAAGTATATAATGCAAAATATAATAAAATGTATCCTAAAGCCCGGTCATTAATTGCGGGTATAGTAAATTCTAAAACGCCTGATGTAAAAATTGTTAGAGATATGGAAATTATATTCTATGAATTTATATATCCATCTAGCATGACATTCCAACAACAATTTGAAACTATTCACAAACTAGGATTTAATGTTGCTAGAAACAAAATTTATCAAAATATTACGGAAAATCAATTACCCGAAATACTAATGAATTTTAAAAAAGCAAGTGCTTATGAAATAGACGGTATTGTATTGGATGATAGCAGTGCAATTTTTAAAAGGGCAACTAAAGAAAATCCAGAATATGCAGTAGCATTTAAAATGCAATTAGAAGACCAAATTGCAACTACAACAGTTGTTAATGTAGAATATAATATTTCTAAACACGGAACATTAGCACCACGGATTGAATATAAACCGGTAATGATAAAAGGTGATTCTCATCAATATACTACTGGTTTTAATTTAAAATATATTGTGGATAATAATATTGGAATTGGAACAGAATTGAAAATAATTAAATCAGGTGATGTAATTCCCTATATTTATGAAATTATTAAATCTAGTAAACAACCCCAAATGCCCAGTGAAACACTTAAGTGGCATTGGAATGAAACCCGTGTAGATGGTATTGTGGACGATATTGAAAATAATAATGATGTTCGTGTTCAAAAGATAATTGCATTCTTTAAAGTTATGAAAATTGATGGAATAGGGGAAGGTGTAGTTAATAAATTTGTTAATGCAGGGTATGATGAAGTAAAGACTATTTTAGAACTAACACCAGATGTAATAACACAGGTAGAAGGATTTCAGTTAAAAAGTGCAACCAATGTTTATAATGCATTTCATAAAGTTATTGATAAACCACAGCCACTAGAGCGGGTTATGACTGCAAGTGGTGTATTTACAATAGGATTAGGAGAAAAGAAATTTAAAATGATTCTAGATGCAATTCCGAAATTCTTTAATAAATGGCAACAGGGAAAAATTACAAAAGCAGATATACTTGGTATTAGCGGGTTTAGTGATAAGACTGCCGATATATTTATTATTGGTATGCCAAAATTTATTGAATGGCTAACCATACATTCTATGATTAAGATTGAAATAGAAGATGTGGCAAGTAAGGATATTCCAAAAGGAAATAAATTTGCCGGAATGGTTGCAGTATTCACAGGTGTTCGTAATGCTGATATGGAAAAGCAAATTATTGATGGTGGAGGGGCAATTGGTTCTAGTATATCTGGAAAAACTACTATTGTAATTGCTAAAGACCCGAATGAAGGTAGTAGCAAATTAAATAAAGCCCGGGAACTTGGTATAGAAATAGTTAGTATAACTGAGTTTGAAAAGAAATATATTTCTTTGTAAAATACTTTATATAATCTAGATTTGTTTATAAAATAAATAAAATTGATTTTTTTAATTTGTTATTTTTATCCAAAAGTAATAAGTAATAAGTAATAAGTATTCTGTAGCACAACTAATTCCTATTCCAATTATATATTAAATGTTTACTTACTATAGAGATAAATTACAATATAATTCTGAAAAATATGAAAATTTTATTAAAAATAATTTAGAATTTATAGATAATATTTTACAAAATAATGAAGACAATAACCAGCAAAATAGTAGTAATATAGGCAATATAAGCAATATTATTTATAAAATAATTACTACTAAATGTAATACAATGATATCATTATTAGATAAATTAAATGAAAATAATAGTATTATTACTTCTTTTATAAATAAATATATGCATCAAAGTAAATTACAATGTGCTAGAAACAAAAAATATTTAGAAAACAAAAAAAAACATAATAATAATTTCCCAAATAAAGTTAATAAAGTTAATAAATTAATAAGCAAACGAGGTCGTCCTCGAAAAAACATATTGCAAAAAATACAAAATAATTTTGAAATTAAAATTAAAATTGAAATTGAAAATGGGAATGATAATATTTTAGATTTTCTATATTGTTATAATTATAATCAAAAATTGTCATTTGACTAATTAACTAAATACACTAATTAACTTATATGATTGTTTCTATTTTTTTATTCCTTTAGTTTTTTGTATTGTCAATAGTCTAAATAAATGCATAATTATTCATATCATATGAAACTGGTTGAAAAGGTTCGACATATAAATAAGGAGAATAAACATTACTAGAACCATTAAAATTATTTTGATATAAATTTGTACTAGGTATTTTATAACCATTATTTTTCATTGGCACAGTTGTTGCTGTAATTGATAACGTAGAATTAGGGGTTGTATTAGTTTCAGTTCCAGATGATGTAGAATTAGGGGTTGTAGTAGTTCCAGTCCCAGATGAGGTAGAATTAGGGATTGTTGTAGTGGTTCCACTTCCTGATGATGATGTAGAATAAGGGGTTGTATTAGTTTCAGTTCCAGATGATGTAGAATTAGGGGTTGTAGTAGTTTCAGTTCCAGATGATGTAGAATTAGGGGTTGTAGTAGTTTCAGTTCCTGATGATGTAGAATTAGGGGTTGTAGTAGTTACAGTTCCTGATGATGTAGAATAAGGGGTTGTATTAGTTTCAGTTCCTGATGATGTAGAATTAGGGGTTGTAGTAGTAGTTACTGACGATGTTGTATTTGGAACAGTAAAATATTCTTTATAATTTTTATCATTTTTTTTACTAAATATATATATAGTTGATACTATTATAACTAAAATTAATAATACAATAATGATTTTTTTGGATTTATTCATATTTAATTGAATATCTACTATATATAAAGATAAATAAAAAAGATTGAAAAAATATTGAAACTCATTCTAACAAAACATATAAATTTTCATTAAATGGTTATAAAACTTATAATAATGTAATCTCTCTTCTTTGAAGATTAATTAGGTATGTGCTAAACTAATAAATAATCTAATTCTGATCTAATTCTATTATTGTTGGCGGTAGATTATCTAGACTAATAATCTTATTATTAGAACAATTTAATTTTATTATTGTTGGCGGTAGATTATCTAGACTAGTAATTTTATTCCAACTACAATTTAATTCTATTATTGTTAGAGGAAGATTATCTAGACTAACAATTTTATTGCAATTACAATATAATTTTTTTAAATTAGTATAAATACTTAAATCTGGTAATTTTGTTAATCCTTTATTAGATAAATCCAATTCAGTAATATTTGAGTAGTTCATTATGTTTTTTTATTTTTATCTTTTGCTATCATAATAAAAAAAATATACAAACCACATTATAATTTCAATTTTTATTTATATTATTTTATGTTATCTTGTGTTATCTTGTGTTATCTTGTGTTGTGTTTTCTAATGTAGGTTCAAAATCATATTGTAATGGATTATTTTTTTAGATTATTTTTTTAGATAGTATATATTATTTTATATCTTTTTTTGTTCTGTTTTGAATATATTTTAAGTTAGTATTCTAGATAGACATAAAATTGAAATTTAAAAATAAATATACTATTTAGAATAAATAAATATAAAACTAAAAACTATATTTACTTCTTTTAATACCTTCTTTTAATACCTTCTTTTAATACCTTCTTTTAATACCTTCTTTCTACAATGGCAACGGATTCCTATTTCAACTTATCTAGCAATCCTACTAATAATTATACCTTCCTCCCAATTTATAATGCTAAGTATTATGAATT
>Ga0214921_10007126_pt1 | contig 15016 bp, 36 predicted proteins | sample LL1505_MetaG_FD_177992 | JGI IMG/M metagenome (GOLD analysis project Ga0214921, IMG submission 177992) | Freshwater microbial communities from Lake Lanier, Atlanta, Georgia, United States - LL-1505 | ecosystem: Environmental > Aquatic > Freshwater > Lake | place: USA: Georgia | collected... | reverse complement strand
AGTTCTGTCTTATCCATTAAATCGGACGGGGTCCTAAGATAGAAAAGCTTTGCGTCATGTACAGCATTAATCATTCTGTTTAGATCGGATTCAGTATATCCTAACATCATAGTAGAAACTCATCTCCCTCTATATAGCCATAGTATTCGTTATACTGTTGCTTTAATTCATCTGAGGCATATGCCATAAATTGACGTTCAGCATATTCAGGACCTTCATCACAATTTGCGTTGGACCAATTTTCATATAGGTCCTCCGCAATTTCTTGTATCATTGCACCTGTAATGTGCTCTGCTATTGTATCTATAAATAGTTCAGCCATTATACTTCCGCCTTTTCTGTAGAAGGTAATAATACCATATGGGTCTGACATTCTTTCATAGCCTCTTCATCTTGCCAAGAGCCTTGATTACAGTTTGAGCAGAATTCACCGCAGTCATCTTCACAATAACTCAATGTATCAAAAGACTGGCAAGCATAACAACGGTTTTCCCATTCTGCCAATTCCTTTACTTCACCACGGACAATCTCATATTCCCCACCCCAACCTGTCTCTTCCTCAAACTCTAAAGTAAGTAGGCAATTAGGAACAAGATTACTTAGTTTAGTTAAGATAGTTACAGCAGGTGACCAAGCAGTTTCATATTTGTAGACAAGCCAGTTGTCATCACCTTCTGATTTATATTCAAGTAATTCTGTTTCAGGATATCCATCATCGTCACGGACGGCTACATCCCATTTAGTTCCCCAGTTAGATGTATTCCACGAATACCAATCTTTTTGAGTTTTAGCATGTGCAACTTCTTTAGCAAACCAGTCAGGTGCACTCGTGTCTGTTCCCAGTCGTGTAGGTTGGCAGGCATATTCTTCATCAGTAATTCCGTCATCTTTATATGAATGGATATTATGGAAAGCAAAGACAGGGTTAGAATAACTTACCTGTGTAATTTTGGTGGGGAAACCTGAAGAACTAATATCACCCATACCATATGTCTCTTGTGCTAATGTAAATGGAGCATTCAATCTATCTTTAATCATATCTACCTCAGACTTAGGTCCTTGAATAGTTAATGTGTTATAACACCAATTTGGCATTTTATATCCTTTCGTTGATATGTTCTTATTATACATTGGACCACTGACATATGGAATAGTATTTGGGTGTGAGTCACACCACATTTTATTCAGAATGTGGTCAAGATCACAAATTTTCAGGAGTTTTCATATTGACACCGTAAAAGAGATCTGCTACCCTCATATCTTTTGTGGGCAAAAGAAAACCCCCAGCTTATAGCTGGGGGTGTATGAATATGGCTGCTGATTTCCAACGAAAGAAATAAACCGCTTTACTTAGCGCCTGGCCCGCAGACTAGTTAGACGCACCACTTCATTTCTATATTAAAACCAGGACCAAGGTCCTAGACTAATTATACCATACTTGGTTGACTGGAATACTTAGAGACAAATGCATCCAGCGAAGTACTGAAGACTTCTGTCTGCAGGTCCTCTTCCATGAGGGTAAACGTTTTAGCGGCCCAGTTAATAACAGGTACCTTGTGCTCGTTATCACCTAATGTGTTAACGCTAAGGCCCCAGCCTGTTTCGCTAGCCCATTCTTCATTTACTAATTGACTAACACAAATACGTGTTGCATATGATTCATCGGTCCACCTAGGACGTGCCTGCTCTACAGCATTTGCTAAATTCTCTAGCATACGATGTCCAGCCCAGTGTCCGTATAGAAATATTGTATCGCCCTTGCGGTCTTTAAAACCGAAGTTTGCTCTGTCGCCCATATTTATTCCGCCGTTTCTAGTTGAGGTACTTCTGATTCTTCCTTATTCAATTCTATCACTTCGTATGAGACCTTGTCAAGCGCCTCTTTGTTCTTATTGAAATGGTGCCCGCAAAAAGCTAACTCACCATCCATAAGTTTAATTAGATACATTGCTTGTGCGGAGCTGCATTGATCACAGCCAATCCAAATGTTTAGATCTTCCATAATCATAGTTTACCACCTTCTATCATCTCACACAGACGATCAAGGATCCAAGAATCAATGTCGTTGATATCAATCTCTGATAACCTTTCCATTAATTCTTCACGAGCAAACTTATACCCGTCATCAAAACCATCTTTGTAATCTGACATTACTTCTCCTTGTATCCTGTCGCTTCTCTGTCGGACCAATATGATTCTGATAAATTATATTTGTCACGAATGCGACTTACTTTCTCAATACTACCAGTTCCAACATTGAAAGTCAATGGTGGCATAAATTCGGGGTCGAGCCCTGTGATTTGTGCATCCCAATAAGCCATCTCAAGAGATAGCCTATCGGGAGCAGTCAACTCAAAATACATTATGCTTCTCTAACGTGGCAAACTTCGGTGTCATCAATTTGGATGTTACCGTTATTTGAATCAGCATAAAGAGCATCTGTGACTTCTGAATCTAAATCTAATTCATAATCAGAATCAAGAATGTTATATGTGTATGTTCCGCTAACTTCAAGAGTTGCGGTGAATAGAACTTCACGAACTAGTTCAATTGAAAGCGCCTCAGCAATTGCACGAAGTGTATCTTTATCTTCTGAATCTTCATATGCTTCAGTGATAATATCTTTGACTGTGTCAATCTTGCCTTGAAGGACGTGGACTGTTTTCTGTGATTGACGTCCATTGTGCAAGTCCCATTCAAGAGATGCAACTTTGTCAGTTGCATATTCTGCATCTGAATAACCACGGATTACTTTGTAGGTAACCAAAAGGTTAGGGTTATATGTATCGGGAATTGGTGATGTTGTTACTGTTGTTTCCATTGGTTCCTCTTTCGTTAGGGGTGTATCTGTATAAGGTATTGTAGCATCTTCCACTGACAATAATGTGCAACTGGTCCCACATCTGCATGTGAGGTCCATCACACCTGCTGGCCATCCATATCCATCTTTAAATGTATATTCGATTAATGCGTCACAATCGCTTGTACACACCCAGGTATATTTCTGATACTTTGTCATACGAGTATTATAGCGGGTACCACTGACATTTACAATAGATTCTAGGGCTTTTTTTATGTGAGCCGTAACACACTTTTGCTTCCCTTAACATTGGGGGCCATCTCATATATTGATATGCGACCCATAACGGACTTGAACCGTCGGCCTCTACCGTGACAGGGTAGCGCTCTAACCAACTGAGCTAATGGATCAAGAAAAAATTGTGAGCAGTTTTGAATCTTGCTCAGGATTTATTTATTTAGAAAGCAGAAACCAATTTCTTGATTTTGTTTTTTTCAGCAGTTAGAATTGGGTCAAAGCCTGATGCACCTGCCATAAGTGTTTCAGAATTGCCACGACCTGAACGATAATAATCAAGGCGCTCAGTTAGTGCATTGAACGCACCCCACTTTGTTCCCTTGATGTTAGCGTTAGTTGGTGAGTTATGATAAAGGTCATCAAGAAGCACAACCTTATTCTCCCACTTAGTAAGAGCAACTTTTGCTGCATCTTTATCTGGCTTAGGATAAATTGTCTGAATCAACTTAGAGAATTCAGCATCAGTAATTGCCTGAGTGTAAAGCGATTGCGCTTCTTTCTCAAACTCATCAAAGTATCCAAGAGCAAGCCCAAGAGTTTCACGAGCAACTTGAATGCGCCCGTCAACAGATTGTGTATGACGAATCTTGAATGATTGCTTAGCATTACGCATTGCAAGATTCAAAGTGTTTTGGCATACAACACGAACAGGAGTAACGGCTGCCTGAACGGCAACAGAACCATCGTGTGAAGTCCATACAATGAGATAAAGTTTTGTCTCATCGTTAGCGCCTTGTGGGTCAAGAACCATTGTGCGTGGAATGTCCACAGTTCCGAAAACCACTTTGCCCTTCTTTAGTGAGCCAGCAGATTCCCAACGGCAATCGGCATTGGCATCGTGAATTGCATCAGCGAATGCGAATAGTTCCTCATTCTGCACAGGCTTGTAACGCTTGCCAACAGTTGCGAGAACATCTACACCTTTGTTGAATGGGTTATCACGAATAACCAACTGGGCTTGTGATACATCATTCCAAGATTCTGAAATGTGGTCGGTCAATGGAGATAAGCGAACATTCCAATTAGAAAGTTTTGCTTCATCAAGCATTAGACTAGTAGTAACTTCCTCATCTTTTGTAAAGATGCGGTTAGCGAGATTGTGCCAAGCAGGAGCGCCACGAAGTGCAAATGCAACTTCGCCATTTTCCATTTCTAGATTATGAGCCATTTTTATTTCCTTTCGTTTGATTAGTCATAAGTATAACATCTGCCACTGACATTGTCTAGGATTAAATACAATATGTCCGAATTGAGCGGTGTGATCATTCTCACAAATTTTCAGGGTTATCCACAGGTGGTCGTAACGTTGTGGATAACCCCTCACCATTGGGGGCCGAGCTCGGGATTAACTCCCGAAGTCGATCCTTGAAGCTTTGCTAAGCATTTGCTTATTAAAATTTACAATAGTTTCATCTAGAAACATTGCGGTTATTTTCTTTTTCTTTACGTTATCAAAAACGTAAGCATTTATTTTGCCGCTGAATTTATTTAGATTACTAAAAACTAATTCAGTTAGGTATTCTTTATCTACGCCTTGCTCTGAATAAATTGTTACATCATTTGCTTTGTTTGCGTCATAGATTTCTACACGATAACGATTTGCCATTGTATTGCCTTTGTTAGTAGTTTCCCGAAGGAGAGCAGTTTGGCGACATACTCAGGTCGTTTGGGTTCAGGACTTTAGTTCTGCCCCCCAAATTACTTAGAGATACTTAGCAATCTGCTTCATTGTAGAAGCATTTACTGTTTCCTCATCTGTCATTTTGAGAATTGTTAGGGCATTTGTGATGTCCTCTTTCATCTCACGATACTGGTGCTGATGAATTGTATCAAAATCCTTTTCAGGTTCAGTAGGGAAGTTGCCTTCTTTTGTGATGATGTCAAAATCAACATTGAGAGTGTTGTTCCATTGACGATAGTTTGTGCGAAGGTTCTCAGCCTTTGAGAAGTTAGCAATAGCCCACTTACCAATTTCCTTGCGCCACGCTTCTACCGCTTTGGTGTGCTTTGCTTCTTTTGCTTCTTGTGTTGCGTAGTTAGTTTCTAACTCAGCAAGACGAGCCTCTAGTGCCTTGATTACTTTGGTCGTTGCGACCTTTACTGTGATTTGTCTGCTCATTTGTTGCCTTTCGTTGGTTGGTTGTTGTTATGGATAGTATAGCAGGGGGGTCTGACATTTCCACCCGAAGGTGGAGAGTTCTTACTTACGACATTGGACTAGATACTCTCAAAACTGTCCCTGTTTCGTTCTAGGTTATGCGCCTAGAAGGGTCTTAGCAGATACTGAAGTCCAGCGAGTTTCTTTGCTAGGCATTTCTAGCAAGACACGCACCGAGCCAGATGCTTGTGGGTGTATCTCTTTGATAACACCTGTTCTTTTTGACTTTAGAGTAGTGAATAAATCACCAATCTGATAGAGTTTGCCTTCTATTGTCATTTTTGCCTCTTTTCTGTGTAGGGTAGTAGTATAGCATTGGGGTCTGACATTAGTCTAGCCCTATCTCATTATTTGAGATTTCAAGCGTGTGAGTTATCTCACACGCCTAATTCTGATCTTAGTATTCGCTCTCAGGTAGCCAAGCGTCTAGGTGGTGTTGTTCTATGATAGCCCAAGCGGGTGCGTGTGTATTTCCTTTATACGATACGCCTTTAGGCATTTCAATTAGTCTATCTGTATCTTCCTCATAGAATGCGTCAATAGCATCTATGCAAGGTTGCACCATAGATAGCGGAACGGGCGGGTAATGATTACCCTGTAAGTGATAAGCAATACCTTGTTCTAAATCTAATTCTGCAAAATCTAACGCTGTGTTGTATCCCATTAGTTATTCTCCTCATCTTCAAAATCTTTCTCGGACATTTCTTCATACTCTCCCGTTTCATCGTTGTATTTTAGGTGAGTATAGATAATTACCTGTCCATAGTTATCTACATCATCGGAAGCGTTGGGAGCAATCTTTGTTAGTTTAGTCATAAAATCGTAGTGGTTCATTAGTTACTTTCTGCAATAGTTACTTCAGCCCAAGTGTTATTTTCATTAGCAAGTGGTAATACATTAGACATACCAAGTGCGTGTAGTGTTGCTTCCTTGCACATTTGCTCAATAGACTTTTGGTCAAGAGCAATTAGCGTAGGTAGTAAATTAGCGGGAATTTTATCCAAGTCAATAATTGCCTCGAATACAACTGTGTGTGGAACCTTCATTAGATTAGACATAACTTACCTTTCGTTGTTGGATAAGAGTATTTTAGCATAACCCACTGACATTACCTAATCCATCCTCGGCGTGTCGCAGCTTTTGTGATATTTCTCACAATTCCAGGGGTTGTGGATAACTGCCGTAAGCCTGTGGATAACCCCCTACATATAGGGGCCGAGCTGACAATTGTCAACTCGACACACCGTTATTTTTTCTCCCAACGATAGGGCACATCATCTTTACCGTCATGGTCATTGTCAATTTTCATTCCCCTCCACATATATATTGCTAGCACAATTGGTGAGCACAAGAAACAAATTAATATGATTCCGATCAAAGATCCAATTACGTCATACATTATTTTTTACTCGCAGAAAATCTAATATCCGCTTTACCGTAGACACACAGTCCACACGATACGCAGGCGGACCCTGCATTGCTAATCAGTGGAATGCTTTTCATATTCTCAGGACACTTAGCACCAGGCTTGCCAGTCAATTCTTTCATTGTACTTTCGGTTACGGCGAATGTCTTTCCTAGGTAGGCAAGTCGAATACCTTCATTTACTTTTAGTTCGTGGCCGATTTCTTTATTATCATCATCGGTAGAATAATACAGTGAGAGATTAGATACATCTTTCAAAATAAGCGCTGCAGCCTTCACACGTGTGTAAACCCAAAATTGAATGTCGGGATGATTTTCGATAACAGTCTTCCAGGCATAAGTGTAAGTATCATTGAAAAAGTCGCCGTCCCAGTGGATACGGAATAACTTAGGAGCGTCTTTCTTATTACAATCGGCAACGAATTCCATAATCATTTCATTTAGAAGAGAGACCATAGTATTGCTATCGGCGTCCTTTAGTAGGGCCCAATTGTGTAACAGATTAGTTTTTACACCAGGGAATAACTTTTCTAGTTTTCCCGCATAGCAGACACTCTCGCAAATAGACGTTGCGCCAGGACAAGAATAATTCTTTCCAGCAGGTAATCCGAACGTGTTAGCAATTGCGGCTTGCTTTCCATTTTTTGTGACAAGGTTAGCCACCTTTCTATCGTTGGAGCGTTTCAGTTTCATTGGACCTCAATCGTTGGTTGAATGGCAAGTATAGCAGAATGGACTGACATATTCCAATCCTAGCGCAAATTTCCAGGGTGTTTTTGATCACACCCGTAACGACACGCCCGACCCCGTGCCTTTGCGGGCCAAGCTGCGGGCTATTGATCGAATTTATTTTTATGTTTTATTTTGCGTGTGTATTTTTTTTTATTGCGAACAGGTTGCGCCGCATTACTGCGACGCAATTCCTGAATTCGCTTTACTTTATCTTGAAGTGAAGTTAGGAACATTATATCCACTCGCTTCGTGAAATCGTTTTACATCAAATCGCTCATTATCAACCGCAAACATTTCAGCGAAATCATTTACAATTTTAGAAAATACAGCGGGGTGAATTTTATTGCTCGCATACTTTAGAATTTCTGCGGTTGCGACATAATCTTTGCGTGTCATCATTTTTCTACGACCCTTCTGCCTTCACGATAGAATATTTTGGTATAGCATTTTCCGCTAGGTGTATAAAGGTTTACAGTTGAGTATTTATCTGCAAATCCCCAGTCAATAAATTTTGCAAACTCTTTATGTGCCTGCAATTCATCTGAGTATTCTAATACACAGTATGGCTTAGTAGCCTCATCATAGGTTACAGTTATTTTATACATTAGTTTCCCTTTCTTTAGTTACACATTCGCATTGTTGAATTACTATTGTATCAGTTGCCACTGACACGATTGCGAGAGTATCGCAATTATCGCAAATCCACATTCCAGCAATTTCGCTCATTTATTTATTCTCCTGAAAAAATCCTAGTGGATTACAATCGCAAGCCTCGACATCATAATCGGTTTCATTTCCAAAAAATTGCCAGCCTTGACCATTACAGGTTTCACACTCTAAAATCTGAGTGTATAATTCTTTCATTCTACCCATTATTCCTCACACTCACATTCTTTAGAGTAATCAAATTCGCAAAAGTAGCAACCCATAAGTTCGCTATGCGCTTTACATTGGTAGCGGAATTGACTTTCATCGCAACACATAAAAGTGTAATCCCAAATCCAGTAGAATTCGTTTTGGTCAATTACGGCGGTCAAATTATTCACCTACCTTTACGGCAACAGTTGCGAATTTATTTCGCAGACCGCCAGCACGGACTTCGATTAGAAACGCTTCAGTTTTATCGCCATACCAAATTTCGGGGCGAGGCTTAGCGGATACAATTTCGCCAAAAAAGTGGCGATTGCGTGAGCGGTAGTTTTGTCCTACAAGTAGGCTTTCGATTGTGTAGAGTTTGGTAGCCATTGGGCAGACCTTCTTTCGTTTGTTGTTATGTATGGAATTATACACGAACCCACTGACATTTTCACATTACTAGCCAGTAAGTCCAAATATTGAGACGCTCAAGTCGTGTGATACTAATCACATAAAAATGTCCGTTTTGTCTGTCAAATCGACACGCCGTAAAATTCCAGGGTTTTTATAACTCTTTCATAACGACACGCCCGACCCCGTGCTTATGGGGGCGGATCACCTTTTGTCAAGGCGACACGCCGCTATCTATTGATAATCTTTTAGAATTTTTTCTAATTCGTTTATTTGTTCATCGGTAAGATGATCCAGCTGAATTGCTTTTTCAAATCCAAATAATTCGCTCATTCGTTTTCCATTTCTGCTAAATAATCTTCGTGTTCAATAAGCCCGATTGAAAATGCGATAGGGTCGCAACATTCCAAAATCTCGGCGGGTGTAAAAGTTGAATAACCAATTTTTACAGTAGGATAAATATCATTTAGTAAATCAATAAAACTTTCTTTGATTTCTAAATCAATTTCAAATTGCGATTTCATCTGCAACCTCTTTCCATTCGAAACAATAAGAGTCGGAAACAAAAGTGTGTTTCACAACGCTATCAAATAAAGATAACGCCATTTCTTCATCTTCTGCATCTATGTCTAGCCAAACGCCGAATGTGTATTTTTTCATTAGAGCGCACCTTCCTGAAATAAACCAATTTCTAAATCTAATAATTCGTTAGGTGTTGCTTCGGATAAATCTACCCAGCCAGCACCTTCCTCATCTATGCGAAAGATTTCTACATAACCCATTAGTTAGCCTCCTTAGTATTGAATAGAGAGGACATCTTATCATTAGCCTCTGACATTGTTGCGATAGCCTTCAATAGACTTTCCTTGCGTGTGGCTTCTACATAAGCCTTGTATTCATCTAGGTTCATTTCTGACCTTCTTTCGTTGTTAGTTATAGTAGGTATTATACACGAGCAGACCGACATTATCCAATCGACACGCCGTGTTTTCATAAATCTTTTTATGTGATAAATCTCACACGACACGCCCGAAGTTATCCACAAAAATCCAGGGGTTATCCACAATACCCGTAACGACACGCCCGACCCCGTGCCTTTGCGGGCCAGCTTGATTGTCAAGCCGACACGCCGTAGCGCTAGTTTAATTTATTATGAATTATGTCACGGATTACTAGGCGTAGCATTAGCAGGGTAGGTATTCCGATCCCGATCTGCACGGCGGTAGTTAGTAGGCGATTAGTAGTCATTATTCACACTCCCCGCAATAGCAATTCCCTAATTCTTTATTGTTGCATTCTTCTTTAGTTAGTGACGGCTCCCATTGACGCATTGTATCCATTTACTTACGCTTCTTTCTTTTATAGATAATAACACCTAACGCAATAGACCAACCTACAATTAGTAATTGCCAAGATAGCGCTACATAGCACCAGTTAGTATCTAGTTCTAATCCGTATCCGTTTAGTTCTAGTGTCATTATTAGTTATCCCAACTTAGTGCGAATACTTTTGCTAGTTCTTCATCATCAACATCATCAAAGTCATCAACGGGTGGTTGTTCTTCATCTACCTCATCAAGGTATGCGTATGCGTCTGATACATCTGATTGTATTGACTCGTATTTATTTATTGAGTTAGTATTGTAAGAGTATGCGTATGTCATTAGTTCTGTGTTACCTTTCTCATGTGTGCTACAACATTTTTAGAAACCTTTTGTAGTTCGGTTACTGTCTTATTCATTTCATCTGCGCTAGTAGCGGTGAAATCTACGCCCAACAGTTGAGCGCCGTCCCATAGTGAGTATGTGATTGTCATTGTCTGTTCTTCTTTCGTTAGTAGTTGGTTAGTTGTTGAGCGGTTATTTGCTAGGCTCACCTTTCGGATTATTTGCTAGGCTCACGCTCTAATTCTTTATTTATTTGTATGTCGCTATTGTAGCCGATAGGGCTGACATTTACTAGCCGACACGCTACCTATTCGGTGTGAGTTACCTCACACAACAAGCGCAATAGGTCGGTAGGCTAAAGAGGTGCTTTAGCAACGCCTTTCGCTCATAGGTAGTCAATTCGGGGTGGTTAGACTTCACGCCCCCGTGTTGGTATTCATAGACTATTTTGTCTAGTGTAGTTTGAGTAAGCATTTGCTTATCTCCTTTCGTTTGTTCTTATAGTATAACTCTAGCAGGGGGGACTGACATTTAGGGGGGTTACTTGCCAGTATTCTAAAAAAACTTTTGTGAGTCGCATCACACTCACGCTCAGACTCGTAAGCGTATGGGCGCACTATCGGGCAAATCGGACATTTATAAATGTGTGTATCATACAAATTAAAATAATATTAACATTTTCTCTAATTTCAAAACGAGGGCGGGGAAAAAATATTTTCTGGATCCATTGACTTACGAAAATCCCAAATGCTATACTGTAAACCTTGGACAGTTTTCGGAGATAATATCAAGGGGTTAAACTCCAAGTGCGATGATGACGGAAGTTGTATTCTACAATTACTTTCAGATAATAGCAACAGCTCTAACCGATGAATGGCGGATTTATACTCTGATCATTTCGGGGTTCTCTTTTAGAAAGTATAAAAGGGGTATAGGGGTTGTATGCTTAAATTCTGGAAGTTATCATTAAAAAGATAAAAACAAATATAGAAGATATACTTCTAAAAAAATATTTTACTAACATTTAGTAGAATGTATAAACTAGTCGACTAGGATATCACATGTCATTAAATATATACGTTTATGATTTAGCTATTAAAGTAGCAATCATGGCATCTTCACCAGAAGAAGCAGAAACAAAATTAGATCAAGGACAAGCACAACAAATTTCTATGGATCGAGTTCTTGTAAGCACTACAGAAGTACCTAACTAATAAACAAACTATAATATAATAGGGGTATGTCTCCAGAGAAGATATCGATCAAGAAACAAAAAGAATTCCTGGCACAATATTTAAAAGATCTTAAAGAAAAAAATCCTTGTATGGATTGTAAAATATCGTATCCCTATTATATGATGGACTTTGATCATGTTAGAGGAACTAAGCAAGCAAACGTGGCGGAACTGATCAATACGTTATCTAAGAAACGATTAGATGCAGAAATAGCCAAATGTGAAATTGTATGTTCAAATTGCCACAGAGCTAGAACATATTTAAGAAAAAACGGGAAGAAGATAAAATGAAATTCTGTACATATTGCGATAAGCTCTCATATACATCTAAAATAACCAGAGATGGTAAAACAGTATATTACTGTGATGATCATGCATATAATATCTCAGTTGACTAGGATTATGGTATAATATTATTATGAAAAAAATCTATGCTTTTTTAACGATAATTGCGACAGCAATCTTATCAGGTGTAGCTTTGTCTAAATTTTTAAAATGGGCGGGACAGCAAGAAGATATCTTTGATTTTGACCTAAATGAAGAGATAGACAATGAACAGTTCTAAAATATTCGTATGGTCATTACTAGCTATCTTGGTTACATACTACTCATTGGTGATTATAACTAGATGAGTACAATATTAAATGCTGTCTATATGGGATTCTATTATTTATTTGCTCCAGTGATTTCTCTGGTTATATTATCTTCTATTGGCTTATATATCAAAAGCTTTAAATCCGAATTTTAATTCTCCCGCCCTTTTAGAGGCCTCTTGTATCGGAGATATCAATTATGGCCCTTCAAGGGCTCAAAGACCCCGTAGAGGGCGTGTAAGGCATATTCTGCAAATGATCATAGATTGAAATATGGGCTCTTCTTTCGACGGCGCACTTTTTTCGCACTTTTTGCACTATATGACCAAATTGTCCATATATAGAAAAAATCCCATTCAGAGGCGGATCCGAATGGGACTTTCTAGTGTATTGCTACACATTATATAGGGAGACATTGCTGCCGTCACCTACACATCTTAATTGTAAGTCAGGTTATTTTATATGTCAAGCGTTTTCAGTTGACTTGTATTCTTCAACTGGAGGTGCAAATGCTGGAGCGGGTCCAAGAAGGAATCCTTTTTCATGATACTCCATCATCTTAGATACGTCATCACCATCAACCATCTTATTGGCTATTAGGGTTAAAAGATCATAGATTCTATGAAGCATAATATAGGTAACCATAGGAAGGCTATCTTCTAAATCAGTAGTTACTGGAACTGAGTCAATATTTTCTAAATTATCCAATTTGTCCATCCCTTGGAATTGAGTCAAAAAGATTTGGGTCTAAATATTCATCATCTATCATTATTGTTTGATTCCACATTGAGGATTCAAAATTTGCTGGAAGATCTGGAGTTGCATTGCAACTACATATTCCGCCACATTTACATTCAGTCATTACTTTACTCCATCTACAAGTTTAATAATTCTATTATAGGCTTCTACCCCAATAGTATTTTTGTAATCACAAGACAAACAATATAAAAATATGTTTTCTTGCATATCCTGATTAGGATAAAGAGGACCTTGATCCATGGGGCATAAAAGCTCTGGAACAAGGCCCTCTTTTGATAAAGAGAGATACTTCGATACATATTGTATCTTCATTTATCCTACTTCTTTTCAGTTGTTGGGAATCGCAATAGCCATTCCTGTGCTTTAGGGGTCATGCCCTTCCAGCTGGACCAATCTTGACCGCCATTGGTCATGTAGTACGTTATCTCTGCGTTTGTTACTGGGTCGAATAACTCTTTGTTACTCTTTAGGTCGAACTTCTCAAGTCTTTCAGGACCAAGATTTCCGATCATGTTTATCTGGAATACTCCGTAAGAACTATCTCCAGTTTTCTTATCCCCGTTATATGCAAGCGGTCTTCCGTTAGATTCACGCTTTGCTATTGACCAAGCTTTTTTAAGGCCTGCTCCTTCGAATCCTACAGTCTTAAGTAGTAATACTAACTCTTGATCTGTAAGCATCTCAGATGAACTGTAAATTTCATTACTGAACTTATCTAAGACTTCTTGCTTTAGTTGGGCTTCAGTTTTCACTAAAGGTTTTACTGTTAAGGCATTTGCTGGCTGTACGGGAAACAAAAATAATGTTATCATTACAATTGTAACCACATTGTGAGCCAAATCACTTACCTGTTGTTTTATTTTCTCCATTGGCATTTCCTCCTCTAGAGATAACGAACTCTAAGCATAACATTAATTGCATAAGCCTGTCAAGCCAGTCAACTAGAATAAATATGAAGTATACGTGTATAGTTGCCTAATAATATTTTAAAATAAAGGATATAAATATATTTTACGCTTCCCATATGAATAGTTGTTTGGTAGAATAGGATCTTCACACTAAATTTAAATTAACCGCTAGGCGGAGAAACAGGTATTATAAATGTCTAAGACTATTGCAAACCCATACGAAAATTTTATTGCGTTATCCAGATATGCAAGATGGATATCAGAAGATAATCGCCGTGAAACATGGGGTGAGACAGTAGATAGATATTTTAGCTTTATGCTAAATCATTTAAAACAAAATTATAATTATATTCCAGATGAGAAGCTTGTTGCGGAATTAAAAAACGGTGTATTTGAAAGAAACGTCATGCCATCTATGCGCTCTGTTATGACTTCAGGAGCAGCATTAGAAAGAGATAATGTAGCAGGATACAATTGTGCTTTTCTTCCAGTTGACTCTGCACGTTCATTTGATGAGACAATGTATATTCTTATGTGTGGCACTGGCGTAGGATTCTCTGTTGAGTATAAGTATATTAATAAACTTCCTCCCGTCCCTGAATCACTAGAGAAGTCAACAACAGTAATTACAGTAGAAGATTCAAAGCAAGGTTGGGCAAAAGCATATCGTGAGTTGCTAGCGTTACTTTGGTCTGGACAGATTCCTGCAATTGATGTATCTAAGGTGCGTCCCGCAGGCGCAAGACTTAAGACAATGGGCGGAAGATCATCAGGTCCACAACCTCTTATTAATTTATTTGATTTTACAATTGCAAAGTTTAAGAGCGCTACAGGAAGAAGCCTTAAGCCAATTGAATGCCACGATATTATGTGCAAGATTGGTGAAGTGGTTGTTGTAGGCGGAGTTCGTAGATCAGCAATGATTTCTCTTTCTAACATTAACGATATTGAGATGGCACAGGCCAAGTCAGGTAACTGGTGGGAAGCAAATACACAACGTGCTTTATCTAACAACTCTGTTGCGTACTCACGCAAGCCAGATATGGAGCAGTTTATTGCAGAATGGAAATCTCTATATGATTCAAAGTCAGGAGAACGAGGTATATACAATGTGGCCGCAGCTCAAGCCCAAGCAGCCAAGTATGGAAGAAGAGATCCAGATATACACTATGGAACTA
>Ga0214921_10007123_pt1 | contig 15019 bp, 4 predicted proteins | sample LL1505_MetaG_FD_177992 | JGI IMG/M metagenome (GOLD analysis project Ga0214921, IMG submission 177992) | Freshwater microbial communities from Lake Lanier, Atlanta, Georgia, United States - LL-1505 | ecosystem: Environmental > Aquatic > Freshwater > Lake | place: USA: Georgia | collected 2015-05-28 | reverse complement strand
AAAACTCAATGGTAATGATGGTTTGTTGATTGCGGGAAAAGGTAATAATGGTACACCAGTTAATTTTTTTAATGCATTTTCTTTTGTCCGGTAAAGAACTACGGACAAATCTTCTTTGTCGGTCATGTATATTTTAATCTTTTCATTGTTAAGAAGCCATTTTACAAAGTAATCATAATTATAAGGAGAATCAAGTCGTTGTTGATATGAATCATATGAATCATCTTCGACTGTATAATATTTTTGTGTTTCTTGTTGAATAGAATCAGGACTCACATCTGAATGTTTACCATATACATATTTTGGATATTTTGGATTTATAATGGGTGTAATTGGTAGTTTGGTTTTTAGAGTCTTGAGAACCATGAAAAGAATAATAAAACATATAAAACATACAAAACATGAAACCAAGATAAGGATCCTGATCAAAATCGTCATTATTTTTATTTTTTTTATATATGTCAATTGTCAATTATATCTTATCTGGCGTATTTCAGGAGGATGGGGCTGAGAACTTTTCCGTTGGGGGAACCCATTCCCGTGCAGGGATCCCACCCTAAAGACGCGTTGTACGCCCCATTGGTGCCGCTGGTCGTGTCGCGAAATCCTAATAACACCGATGGATAAATGCTGTAGAGGAGAGGGGTGACGGCTTTGGTTAGCTCGAGGCGGGATAAGTAGCCGGCCCACATGGGAGCGACTGCGCTTGTTCCACCAACGGCGTAAAGTTGTCCTTTGTACGCAATGATCCATCCGGTTTTGGGGTCGGCGTTGCCTGCGACGTCTGGAACGGCGCGTTTGCTGATGGATTGCAATGTGGAGATGGTGTTTTGATAAGAGGGTTTGGCGAACACGTTCGAATAACCGCCTCCCGTACCTGTGATGGAATCCGAGGCTCCCCAGACAGTTTCTTTGGTGGTGGAGGAGTATACATTGGCAGGGCAGGAAAGACTGGTTCCACCACACGCCAAAACATAGGGAGAAGAGGAAGGAAAGTCGACGTTGAGACCGGTGATTCCATCGGAGGAGCCGTTATCCCCAGAGGCCACGCATACGGTAATGCCTTTGGCAGCGGCGGTTGCAAAGAGGTTATTCATGGCGGAAAGGTAGGAAGCAGACCAGTATTTTTCCGGGGCGCCCCAAGAAATGCTAATCACTTTGAAAGGGGTCGTGGTGTTGTTCACGGCGGCGTAAATGGCGTTATAAAAACCCTGGGCCGAATTGGGCGCAAAATGGACGTAAATGTTGCTGTAGGGGGAGACCGATCCACAAACCTGTATATCCAAAAGATTCTCGACATCCGCTGCGACTCCAGGTTTGTTGGTGGCCCCGTTGATGGAAACAGAATATACCTTGGGTTGAATGATTCCAAGATTTTCGGCCCCCCAATAGAGGGAGAGATCAGAGGGATTGAAACCCCCGCCCAAAGAAATAATGGCGATATTCACCCGGGTGGTGGGAAGGGGTACGGTGTTGAGCTGGTAAATTTTTGCCATGGTATTGGCGTAGAAATAGGAACCAATGGAGGCATTGGGTCGGTTTCCATGATGAGAGAGAGGTTTCTTGTGCGCATTATGACGTATATTGGCAGAAAATGTTTTTTCCTGATGTTCAGAATGATCGACCACGAGGATTCCATGGGAAGAAAGCGAGGCGACAAATGCAACCGTGTCCTCGCTCATGTCCTCGATATCCGATGAAGTCACTTCTAAAGATCCTATTTCATGAGTCGATCCAGGTGGCAATAACCTCCGAATCGTGTAACCACGCGACTGGAAATGATCCAACACGCTCTGATAAATTTCTGTACTACAATCCGACGAAATATGGATCGTTACGTTCATTCGTTTTTTCCTTAATGTTATTTAAGAAAATAAAAAAATCGGGGAATGGAAAAAAATAAAATGGAAGAGGATGGGTGATTGATTGATGTACATGTAGAAATTTAGAAGATATTCAAGAAATTAAAAAACGAATAGTCTTCCTGAGTTTCCTCATTTTCATCTTCCTCCTTATCTTTATCTTCACTCTTTTTGGCAGCCTTTTTATAATAATCCTCCTGACTTTCGTCCTCTTCTTCCTTATCCTTATCTTTATCTTCACTCTTTTTGGCAGCCTTTTTATAATAGTCTTCCTGACTTTCGTCCTCTTCTTCCTTATCCTTATCTTTATCTTCACTCTTTTTGGCAGCCTTTTTATAATAATCCTCCTGACTTTCGTCCTCTTCCTCCTTATCACCCACTTTTACAGCCTTTTTATTATAATAATAACCCTCCACAACCATCGGGGGAGGAAATACGTAGTTTTCCTTCTTCTTTTTCTTGTCCTCTTCTTTTTCTTCTTCTTCATCGTTTCCACCGACCATCACCTGCAATGGATTATAATCATATCCTTCTATCACAACTGGTGGAGGAATAGGATTCTCCAACTCAAACTTTTCCTTTTTTCCCTTTTTCTTTTTTGGTTTTAATAACCAAACTAATAATAACACTACAATGCCAATAACAATATAAATCAACGGATTCTTCCACGAAAACAATACATTTGCTCCTTCTCCTTGAGCAGTGTTTCCAAATCCTCCTCCGACCCAGGATGTTAGTTGAGGGGGGAAGCTTGTTACTTTAGGGACGTTTGCAAAATAATTTGAAAAAGCTGGAGTAGGAGCTGGAGTAGGAGCTGGAGGAGGAGCTGGAGGAAGAACTTGAGGAAGAACTTGAGGAAGAACTTGAGGAAGAGCTGGAGGAGAAGTAGGTTGAGCAGTTTGTGCAACTACAATTTGTGGTTGTTGTCCAGGTGTTGTTTGCATTATGTTATATATTATATTATTAATATTGATAAAGTTTTTTTTTATAGGTAAAGAAATTTAAAAAAAAAAAAGTTTTTTTTTATGTTAATTTTTACCATTCTCCATGCCAATTTACTTACTATAAAATTGATCATTCTTCCATATTTATTATATATTATATATCAAAATATATCAAAATATATCAAAATACATATATCTCCATCTTGAAAAAAAAAAACTTTTAATCTTTATTCGATCTATCCAACAGAATCCAACAGAAAAACAGGATGAACTTTCCAGTGTCCGTATCCAAGCCAAGAACAACCACAAAAATTGTATCCGACGGATCTGTTTCTTTCACGACGACCCCCCCTGTGGTCCCTGTGGTGCCGGTCACGCGGATGAATCCATCGTCCTACCGTGAACTCCACGAAATCACAGAGATCCCGATGACGTTTCACGAAACATCAAATCCATCAAATCCTTCAACCGATCAAAAAACGACGACGACGACGACGGTAGGAATTGCTGGCTCGGCCAAGAAAGGGCGAAAAGAAGAGGAACAGGATGAATCCAATGCATGTTCCTTTTTTGGAGAAGACACGGGTGTTCTATTCCAGGACGAGATTCGAATTTATACGAAAGAGGATGGAGAAGTAAAGGCACACATGTCCATGATTGCCATCTTTGATGGACATGGGGATAGTGGAGCGGTCGCTTCTCGTGAGGCGGCATCGGCGTTGGTCCGTTGGATTTGTTATTTCGCACCAAGGATGGTGATCATGTTGTTACACCGTCAGGAACAGGAGATTACGACGAGTATACATGGCCTCTTCCAATTCATGGACGAGGCCACATTGGAGGCTGTTTCTTCGCATTCTTCTTCCTGTGGAGGAGCAACCTGTTCGATCGTGATATGTTTGGATATAGGTTACGATATAGGTTACGAGAAGGGGAACAAGGAATTCATGGTGACGGCCAATGTCGGAGATAGCCCGATCCTCATGATCAACCACAAAACCGGGAAGACGTCAACGGTTTTTGGTGATCATTCGTGGGAGAGTCCCAAAGAACGCGCCCATTACCTGAACCATTGTATGTCCAAGCGTTTGAAGCCGGCGGACGCGATTTACGGAAGATTTAATTGTGATGAACGTAAAAATTTTCGGGATCGTGATAACAAATATAGACCCCTTCCGATCTTTTTGGAAGGAACGAATCAGATCGATCCTGTGAATTGCGAGATTGTGCAACGCGCCGCCCTCCAGCGGAATGCCGTAGGAGGGGTGCAATCAAGGAGGCGTATGGTGATGGAGACCCAGGATCCATTCACAAAAGTATGGAAGGCGACCGCGGCCATAAAGGGGTACGAGGCAGTCAATTGGGGTTCCACGGGCCAGGGAACGACTCAATTCACGCGATCGCTTGGGGATGAAAATGTCCGAAACTTTATGAAGATTCATACCCATTGCCATCCTGACATTTGTGTGATGGAATTGTCAAAAAACAACGAGGAGAATGACGACATTACGTTTGTAGTGGGATCCGATGGTGGTTTTGACCCTTATTATTATCACGAGGTGGCCGATAAAATTCGATCCTACCCGGAAAGTGCCACGGCACAGGAGATGGCGTCCATGTTGTGTAAGGAAACGTTAAAGAATATTGTGGGTACCTACAGGACAGAACAGGAACATCCGGTGTGGGATGATGTGTCGTTTACGGTGTTACGTCGTCGCCGTATCTAAAAAAAAGAAGGAATTTTTGTAAAATGATGCAAGGTCCTCCAGGACCAACAATAAAATAAACTCATGTTGTATTTGTCGTTCTCTTTTTTTTCATCATCTTTCTTGTTGGTTTTGGTTGTGGTTGTATCCAACTCTTTTTTTATAATGAGAGCACAATCCTATCATGTCACCATGTTACCGTTTTACTACCCGATCCTTCATGAAACGGAGATTTCTTACAATAAGAAAATAAGTCGGCGGTTCATAGGCAATGAACCTCTTGTGATGTACTTGTCCGTCAATCAAACCTCCACCACACGAACATCATTACCCTTCTTGAACAGAAAACGGTTTGTGATTCAATCGGATGTATGTCCACACATGGGAGGACATCTTCACAAGGGGTGGTTGAGTATGAATGGAGGCATTCATTGTCCTTATCACGGTTTTGAGTTTAACGAGGAAGGCATGTTTTGTAATATTCCGAATCCGATTCAAAAATACAAACGCCATCAATCCTCTGTATGTCTGGATACCTACCCTATTTATCATCGACACGGATACTTGTTTATCCCACCATCAGTTCGTACACCGGCATACCGACCGGGAATGATGGTTCCGAGTATTACCGGTCGAAAAAAAAATATGTCAATGAGTAGTAGCAGTGGTAACCTGGAAGAATATCGATTGGACGTTCCTTTTCGTCCGTATTTTCCACCCGAGGCGAACAATCCAAAGTTTCGGATGACGTGTGGGGCCCAGGTCATCCATCAGTATCAGGATATCATTACCGAAAATTTGCTGGATATGTTGCACATTTCGTACGTTCATTCCTTTGGAAGCCGATTGACACCCATCCCGTTTGATGTGAGTTTTCAAAGGATTCACGATTGGGGTTTTCGGACAAAATTCCTCTACTGTCCGAACCAGGGAACCATCTCCACCAATATCGGAAAAGTCACCACCGTGATTGTGGAAAACGAATTCTACATGCCTTCTACGACGATTACACGCGTGATTGCAGGAGATGTTGTCAAGACCATTCACACCTTTACCACGCCTCACGAAGGAAAATCCTCCACATTGTACTGGAGGATTTATCGCAATTTCTGGACGGACCCCAACATTCCTTTTTTCGATCAATTGGGAGATTCGCTCATCACGATATTGATGAAACGGACCATCCAGGAGGATTGTGACATCTTGTCGAAAATCTATGAAGAACGCCGGAATGCAGCGTTTATCACCAAATATGATATCAGCATCCGAAAATATCGCGAGATGATCAAAAAGTTTCAAAACGTCGCTGAAAGATAAAAGATGCCTATCGTTGAAAATCCATCAAATTCCATATTCATAGTATAAATAATATAAATAATATGGAATTTTTTACCGATCTATTCAATCTATTCTATCACTACATCACTACATCGCTAACTAACTTCCAATCACAAAGAAGGAGGCCGTAAAGGTTGGACTGCTTGCCGTCGTTTGTGTATGGTACGCCGTCAGGGTGATCGAAGAGGTGGTGTATCCGTTTCCGCAAATGTACTGTTGGCTATCTTGTGTCGTGGTATCGATGTTGATGGTGACCGCGCTGATGGATGTCAAGAAGGAGCTTGGGAGCGTAATCGTGCACGTTCCTGAACTACTGGGACTCAGACTTGTGTAGGTGAAGGGAGCCCGACCGTACACGATCTTGAAGGCACCGAACGTAATGTACGAGGCGAGGATGGGGGTACCCGCCGTCGATCCTGCTCCGGCGGTAAGACTTGGTGTGTACGTCGAAATAATGCCGGAGGAGAGAACAAGACTTCCGAGGCTTCCGAGGTTGGTGAGCGAGGAATTGACCACGGAGGATCCGAGTGTGGTGCTATTCAGCACGTCGGTACTATTGATGGAGTATGATTGACCTGTGGGGATATTCACACCGCCCGTATTCGTCTGCAAACTTCCACAAGATATCGCGGTCGTCGTACCAATGATCGTACCGGTAGGACCGGTCGTACCTGCGGGTCCGACAGAGGTCATGGTCGAGGTATTGTTCCAAGTAATGGATGATGAGGTGGAATAGTTCGGGTTATTGTAGACTGTGAGTCTATAGAAACTACCGGTAAGCGTGGAACTAATGACTTGTAGATAACCACCACTGAGTTGGTTTCCAACAAGAATGAAAGAGTTGGGTGTTGGAATGGTGCTTGTCGTGGCCATGAATCCTTGTGAACCAAGTGCGACGGAGACAAATGTACCGGCAGAAACCGCTGCCGCGAAATTAGGTCCGGCAGGTCCCTGAGGACCCGATGGTCCCGTCGTTCCTGTCTGACCCGTCATACCAGTTGTTCCCGAAGGTCCTGTCGGGCCCGTCGGTCCACTGTTCCCGGTAATTCCCGTAGTTCCTGTCATTCCGATTGGTCCCGTACATCCCGTCGGTCCAGTTTGTCCGGAGGGTCCTGTTTCTCCAGTGGATCCTGACGGTCCAGTCAATCCGGAGGGTCCAGTAGGTCCCGTTTGACCAGAGGGTCCCGTCGTTCCCGTAGGTCCTGTAATACCTGAAGGTCCGGTCGGTCCCGTTTCACCGGAAGGTCCTGTTTCTCCAGTGGGTCCTGATGGTCCAGTAGTACCTGAAGGTCCGGTCGGTCCTGTCGAACCAGAGGGTCCTGTAGTTCCAGAAGGACCGCTGGGTCCTGAAGGTCCGGTCGATCCCGTTTCACCGGAAGGTCCTGTTTCTCCAGTGGGTCCTGACGGTCCAGTCAATCCGGAGGGTCCGGTCGGTCCCGTTTCACCAGAGGGTCCTGTAGTTCCTGAAGGTCCTGTAATACCTGAAGGTCCGGTCGGTCCCGTTTCACCGGAAGGTCCTGTTTCTCCAGTCGGTCCTGTTGTACCGGAAGGTCCCGTTTGACCGGAAGGTCCCGTTTGTCCGGAGGGTCCTGTCTCTCCTGTAGGACCGCTGGGTCCCGTGGAACCTGAAGCACCTGTGCATCCGGTGACTCCCGTCTCTCCCGTTGTACCGGACGGTCCCGTGGAACCGGTTGTTCCTGTCGGTCCGGATGCACCTGTTTGCCCGGTCGTTCCCGTTGTACCCGTCTGGCCAGTGGTTCCTGTTGAACCAGACTGTCCCGTCGATCCGGTGGTTCCGGTACACCCGGTCGTTCCCGTTTGTCCGGTAGGCCCCGTCAAACCTGTTGTTCCGGTGGTTCCGGTCGTTCCCGTCGTACCCGTCGGACCAGTGGTTCCTGTTGAACCGGACTGTCCCGTCGATCCGGTGGTTCCGGTACACCCGGTCGTTCCCGTTTGTCCGGAAGGTCCCGTCACTCCAATCGGTCCAGTGGTACCGGTTGTACCCGTTGGACCAGTCGTTCCGGTTGTTCCAGTTCTACCAATGGGTCCAGTTGGACCTGTTGTACCAGAATTACCAGTCGCTCCAGTCTGACCCTGAGGACCCGATGGACCGGTTCTACCCGTTGGACCCTGAGGACCCGAGGGTCCCGTGGGTCCAGTTGTTCCCGTGGGTCCAGTGTTACCAGTATCTCCCGTCTCTCCCGTACATCCGGTATCTCCGGTAGGTCCGGTATTTCCCGTGTCCCCAGTAGGTCCCGTCGGTCCGGTAGCACCAACATCACCCGATGGACCAGTGATTCCTGTCCTACCCGTGGGACCTGTTCTACCCGTGGGACCCTGAGGACCCGAGGGTCCAGTGACTCCAGTCCTTCCCGTGGGTCCTGTCATTCCCGTGGGTCCAGTCTCTCCCGAACATCCGGTATCTCCTGTAGGTCCGGTATTTCCCGTGTCCCCAGTAGGTCCCGTCGGTCCGGTATCACCAACATCACCCGATGGACCAGTGGTTCCTGTCCTACCCGTTGGACCTGTCCTGCCTGTTGGACCCTGAGGACCCGAGGGTCCAGTAATTCCGGTCCTTCCTGTGGGACCCGTCCTTCCCGTTGGACCCTGAGGGCCCGAGGGTCCCGTCTCTCCGGTATTTCCCGTATCTCCCGTAGGTCCGATATCTCCTGTCGGTCCTGACGGTCCAGTATCACCTGTAGGTCCCGTTTCTCCGGTAGGTCCTGTAGGACCTGTGTCTCCCGTAGGCCCAGTAGGTCCGGTCTCTCCCGTTTCTCCGGTTGTACCCGTCTCTCCCCTATCTCCAGTAGTTCCAGTATCTCCCGTAGGCCCCGTCTCTCCCGTCTCTCCGGTAGGACCCGTGAATCCCCTATCTCCAGAAGGTCCTGTAGGTCCTGTAGGTCCTGTATCTCCCGTTGGTCCAGTGGGTCCTGTCTCTCCTGTCTCTCCTGTAGGTCCAGTGGGTCCGGTCGATCCGGTAGGCCCTGTCTCTCCGGTAGGTCCTGTCTCGCCCGTAGGTCCGGTTTCTCCAGTACATCCTGTAGGCCCCGTTTCTCCGGTGGGTCCTGTCTCTCCCGTCTCTCCTGTAGGTCCAGTGGGTCCGGTCGATCCGGTCTCTCCTGTCTCTCCGGTAGGTCCTGTCTCGCCCGTAGGTCCGGTTTCTCCAGTACATCCTGTAGGCCCCGTTTCTCCGGTGGGTCCTGTCTCTCCTGTCTCTCCAGTAGGTCCAGTGGGTCCGGTCGATCCGGTCTCTCCTGTCTCTCCGGTAGGTCCTGTCTCGCCCGTAGGTCCGGTTTCTCCAGTACATCCTGTAGGCCCGGTAGGTCCTGTCTCTCCCGTAGGTCCTGTCTCTCCAGTAGGTCCGGTGGGTCCGGTCTCTCCGGTAGGCCCTGTCTCTCCGGTAGGTCCTGTTTCTCCTGTAGGTCCGGTTTCTCCAGTACATCCTGTAGGTCCGGTAGGTCCTGTCTCTCCCGTAGGTCCGGTCTCTCCAGTAGGTCCGGTGGGTCCGGTCTCTCCAGTAGGCCCTGTCTCTCCGGTAGGTCCTGTTTCACCGGAAGGTCCTGTTTCTCCAGTACATCCCGTAGGCCCCGTTTCTCCGGTGGGTCCTGTCTGTCCCGTTTCTCCTGTTTCTCCGGTAGGTCCGGTGGTTCCTGTCGTTCCTGTGCATCCAGAAGGACCTGTGGGTCCTGTATCTCCCGTAGGACCAGTAGGCCCTGTCTCTCCTGTAGGTCCGGTCTCTCCCCGATCTCCTGTAACTCCAGTCGGTCCAGTCTCCCCTGTAGGTCCAGTAGGTCCGGTCTCACCCGTTTCTCCCGTAACTCCTGTTGGTCCTGTCGGTCCCGTATCTCCAGTAGGACCGGTGGGGCCTGTCTCTCCCGTTTCCCCGGTAGGACCGGTAGGTCCGGTCTCTCCTGTGGAGCCGGTCTCTCCAGTCTCTCCCGTTTCCCCGGTAGGACCGGTAGGTCCGGTCTCTCCCGTGGGTCCGGTCTCTCCAGTCTCTCCCGTAGGACCTGTCTCTCCTGTTTCTCCGGTGGATCCGGTGCACCCGGTTTCACCCGTCTCCCCAGTAGGTCCAGTAGGTCCTGTATCCCCAGTAGGTCCCGTAGGTCCTGTCTCCCCAGTAGTTCCAGTTGGTCCCGTCTCTCCAATAGGTCCTGTGCATCCGGTCTCTCCCGTCGGTCCAGTAGGTCCTGTCTCTCCAGTAGGTCCTGTCTCTCCTGTACATCCGGTCTCTCCCGTCTCTCCCGTGGGTCCGGTAGGTCCAGTAGGTCCGGTCTCTCCTGTGGATCCCGTCTCTCCCGTCGGTCCCGTTTCTCCCGTGCATCCAGTAGGTCCCGTCTCTCCCGTCTCTCCCGTCGTTCCCGTAGGTCCCGTTTCTCCGGTGGGTCCGGTCTCTCCTGTCTCACCCGTAGGACCCGTCTCTCCTGTACATCCCGTGGGTCCGGTCTCTCCAGTCTCTCCTGTCGTTCCTGTGGGTCCGGTTTCTCCCGTAGGTCCCGTCTCTCCCGTAGGTCCAGTAGGTCCAGTAGGTCCTGTCTCTCCCGTCTCTCCCGTCGGACCCGTCTCACCCGTTTCTCCGGTAGGACCTGTTTGTCCTGTACATCCGGTTGGTCCGGTCTCTCCCATCGCGCCCGTATCTCCCGTGGGACCCGTCTCTCCCGTAGGACCGGTCGGTCCTGTCTCCCCTGTACATCCGGTCTCTCCGGTTGAACCCGTCTCTCCGGTAGGTCCAGTAGGTCCGGTCTCTCCTGTGGATCCCGTCTCTCCCGTAGGTCCCGTCTCTCCAGTACATCCAGTAGGTCCCGTCTCTCCCGTTTCTCCCGTCGTTCCCGTAGGTCCCGTTTCTCCGGTGGGTCCGGTGCACCCGGTCTCTCCCGTTTCACCCGTAGGTCCCGTCTCACCGGTTGGTCCTGTCGGTCCCGTCTCTCCTGTTTCTCCGGTGGGTCCGGTAGGTCCCGTCTCTCCCGTTGTTCCTGTGGGTCCGGTTTCTCCTGTACATCCCGTTTCTCCGGTAGGTCCAGTTTCTCCGGTAGGTCCAGTAGAACCTGTTTCTCCGGTACATCCAGTAGGTCCCGTCTCTCCCGTTTCTCCCGTCGTTCCCGTAGGTCCCGTTTCTCCGGTGGGTCCAGTGCACCCGGTCTCTCCCGTTTCACCCGTAGGTCCCGTCTTACCGGTTGTTCCTGTGGGTCCGGTTTCTCCTGTTTCTCCGGTGGGTCCGGTAGGTCCCGTCTCTCCGGTAGGTCCAGTAGAACCTGTTTCTCCGGTACATCCAGTAGGTCCCGTCTCTCCTGTCTCTCCCGTAGGTCCTGTAGGTCCTGTCTCTCCGGTAGCTCCAGTGGAACCCGTTTCCCCTGTACATCCTGTAGGTCCGGTCTCACCCATCGCTCCAGTATCTCCCGTCGGTCCCGTCTCGCCTGTCACTCCGGTCGGTCCGGTCTCTCCCATCGCACCGGTAGCTCCCGTAGGTCCCGTCTCTCCCGTAGATCCTGTTGGGCCTGTTTCTCCTGTGGGTCCCGTCTCTCCAGTAGGGCCCGTCTCTCCCGTCTCACCCGTCGGTCCTGTGCACCCTGTCTCTCCCGTAGGTCCAGTGGGTCCTGTTTCTCCCGTCTCTCCCGTAGGCCCGGTCTCTCCGGTAGATCCTGTCTCTCCTGTGGGTCCCGTAGGTCCGGTTTCCCCAGTGGGTCCCGTCTCTCCCGTCTCCCCTGTCGGTCCGGTGCACCCGGTCTCTCCGGTAGGTCCCGTTTCTCCGGTAGATCCTGTAGGTCCCGTTTCTCCAGTAGGTCCTGTCTCCCCTGTCGGTCCCGTCTCTCCGGTACATCCAGTAGGTCCCGTCTCTCCCGTCTCTCCCGTTGTTCCTGTGGGTCCGGTTTCTCCTGTCTCTCCGGTCGGTCCCGTCTCTCCCGTCTCTCCTGTACATCCCGTAGGTCCCGTTGCACCATAATCTCCCGTTACTCCGGTAGGTCCTGTCTCACCGGTAGGTCCGGTCTCTCCTGTCGACCCGGTGCACCCCGTATCTCCGGTGGGTCCCGTTTCTCCTGTGGGTCCGGTCTCTCCCGTCGGTCCCGTCGTTCCACTGCACCCGGTATCTCCCGTTGGTCCCGTAGGCCCTGGTGGACCACAAATCGTCACAAGCGTTCCTTGTCCCCAGTACACCGTCTCATTCGAGTAGGCCGGATTATTGTATACAATCAGCTGCAACAACTGAGGATCGTTTCCAATGACTTGAAGGTATCCGGCATTACTCACGTAGATCCAGGCTGCAAACTCCGGAAGCAGAGAGGTCACCGTCATCGTCGCAGTCTGTCCAGGATTCACAAAGGTGAAAGAATCATTGGTAAAGAAGATCGGACCCGCATCTCCCTGTGCTCCCTGTGAACCAGAAGGTCCCGTCTCTCCCGTATACCCGGTCGTCCCCGTATCTCCCGTTGGCCCGGTAATTCCTGTATCACCCGTGTATCCTGTAGGACCCTGTGGCCCAGAAACTCCAGTAGGTCCCGTGTTTCCAGTATCTCCTGAAGGTCCGGTTTCTCCAGTGCATCCAGTCGGTCCGGTCTCTCCTGTGGGTCCCGTCTCTCCAGTCTCTCCTGTGGGTCCCGTCTCTCCTGTGCATCCTGTAGGCCCCGTCTCTCCGGTAGGTCCAGTCTCTCCTGTGGGTCCCGTCTCTCCCGTCTCTCCCGTCGGTCCCGTTTCTCCGGTAGATCCAGTAGGTCCCGTCTCTCCCGTCTCTCCCGTTGGTCCTGTCTCTCCCGTCGGTCCCGTTTCTCCGGTTGGTCCCGTTGGGCCGGTCTCTCCGGTCTCTCCGGTAGATCCTGTGGTTCCCGTAGGTCCCGTTTCCCCGGTAGGTCCTGTCGGTCCCGTTTCTCCCGTTTCTCCCGTAGGTCCCGTCTCACCCGTACAGCCCGTCTCTCCCGTCGGTCCCGTTTCCCCAGTAGGTCCAGTTTCTCCAGTACATCCAGTCTCTCCAGTAGGTCCGGTCTCTCCTGTCTCTCCTGTAGATCCTGTCGGTCCCGTCTCCCCGGTAGGTCCAGTAGGTCCGGTCTCTCCCGTTTCTCCGGTAGGTCCCGTTGCACCCGTCTCACCCGTTTCACCGGTGCATCCTGTAGGTCCGGTCTCTCCTGTCTCTCCCGTTTCTCCCGTAGGTCCCGTCGGTCCGGTCGGTCCAGTTTCACCAGCAGGTCCCGTCGGTCCCGTTTCTCCTGTGGGTCCTGTCGGACCCGTCTCTCCTGTTTCCCCGGTACATCCAGTAGGTCCCGTCTCTCCTGTCTGTCCTGTCTCTCCGGTTTCTCCAGTCGGTCCTGTCTCTCCTGTGGGTCCCGTTGATCCTGTTTCCCCGGTAGGTCCGGTAGGTCCCGTTTCTCCTGTCTCTCCCGTAGGCCCAGTAGATCCCGTCTCTCCTGTTTCTCCCGTAGGTCCTGTAGGTCCCGTCTCTCCTGTAGGCCCTGTGGGACCGGTCTCTCCGGTCTCTCCGGTAGGACCCGTTTCTCCTGTACATCCGGTCGGTCCGGTCTCACCCATCGCTCCGGTATCTCCCGTGGGACCTGTATCTCCGGTAGGTCCCGTCTCTCCTGTCGATCCTGTGGGACCCGTCTCTCCCGTTTCTCCCGTCGAACCCGTCGGTCCGGTGGGTCCGGTCTCTCCCGTTTCTCCGGTCTCTCCTGTAGGACCCGTCTCCCCCGTTTCGCCCGTCGATCCAGTAGGTCCCGTCTCTCCCGTAGGACCCGTCTCACCCGTAGGTCCTGTAGGCCCTGTCTCACCGGTCTCTCCGGTAGGACCCGTCTCTCCCGTAGGACCCGTCTCTCCCGTAGGACCCGTTTCTCCTGTCTCTCCGGTAGGTCCCGTCGGTCCGGTGCACCCAGTGTCTCCCGTCTCACCTGTGGGTCCGGTAGGTCCCGTCTCACCTGTTTCACCAGTAGGCCCCGTGGATCCTGTTTCTCCCGTACATCCAGTCTCTCCAGTAGGTCCTGTCTCTCCCGTTGACCCTGTAGGCCCTGTCTCCCCCGTTTCTCCAGTGGGTCCGGTTTCTCCCGTAGATCCCGTTGGTCCGGTGCACCCCGTATCTCCTGTTGGCCCCGTTTCTCCCGTCTCTCCGGTTTCCCCAGTCTCTCCGGTAGGTCCCGTCACTCCGGTACACCCTGTGTCTCCCGTAGGCCCCGTCTCTCCCGTCTCACCCGTCGGTCCGGTAGGTCCTGTCTCTCCAGTGCACCCGGTGTCCCCAGTAGGTCCGGTCTCTCCGGTAGGTCCCGTCTCTCCTGTCTCTCCGGTACACCCAGTGTCTCCCGTAGGTCCCGTCTCTCCCGTAGATCCGGTAGGTCCCGTCTCTCCAGTGCACCCCGTGTCTCCCGTCGGTCCGGTTTCTCCTGTTTCTCCAGTAGGTCCAGTAGGTCCCGTCTCTCCAGTGCACCCCGTATCTCCGGTAGGTCCCGTCTCACCCGAAGGTCCTGTAGGTCCCGTCTCTCCTGTGCACCCGGTGTCTCCTGTGGGTCCCGTCTCACCCGAAGGTCCTGTCGGTCCTGTCTCTCCAGTGCACCCGGTGTCTCCTGTCGGTCCCGTTTCACCAGTAGGTCCAGTAGGTCCGGTTTCTCCAGTGCACCCCGTATCTCCCGTAGGCCCCGTTTCTCCAGTCTCTCCCGTAGGTCCGGTAGGTCCCGTCTCTCCGGTACACCCCGTATCTCCCGTAGGTCCCGTCTCTCCCGTAGGTCCGGTAGGTCCTGTCTCTCCGGTTTCTCCAGTACATCCAGTAGGTCCGGTCTCTCCCGAAGGTCCGGTAGGTCCTGTCTCTCCCGTTTCTCCTGTCTCTCCGGTACATCCCGTGTCTCCTGTAGGTCCTGTCTCACCAGTCGGTCCTGTCGGTCCAGTCTCTCCGGTACACCCGGTATCTCCCGTGGGTCCGGTTTCTCCGGTAGTTCCGGTCTCTCCCGTCGGTCCAGTGCACCCCGTGTCTCCCGTAGGTCCTGTCTCTCCTGTCTCTCCCGTAGGTCCGGTAGGACCCGTCTCTCCTGTACACCCCGTGTCTCCCGTAGGTCCTGTCTCTCCCGTCTCTCCCGTTGATCCTGTGGGCCCGGTTTCTCCGGTAGGTCCGGTAGGCCCCGTCTCTCCCGTCTCACCCGTAGGTCCGGTAGGTCCCGTCTCTCCTGTACACCCGGTATCTCCCGTAGGTCCCGTCTCACCG
>Ga0214921_10007122_pt1 | contig 15020 bp, 8 predicted proteins | sample LL1505_MetaG_FD_177992 | JGI IMG/M metagenome (GOLD analysis project Ga0214921, IMG submission 177992) | Freshwater microbial communities from Lake Lanier, Atlanta, Georgia, United States - LL-1505 | ecosystem: Environmental > Aquatic > Freshwater > Lake | place: USA: Georgia | collected 2015-05-28 | reverse complement strand
GTTTACTACGATCTATTAGAAGATACCGTATTCCAAACAATGAACCAAGTTGGTCCTCAAGCTACATTACTAACTGGTCAGATTGGTCAAATCGGTAACTCTCCAGTTCTAGTGTCAGGCGAACTACCAGAGAAGCCAGCAACAGGTACAGCAGCAGTAAGCAGTGCTTGGGCCGCAGATGCAAACGTTGGTGCTATGGCTATTTATACTCCAAACTTCGTTGTTGGTAATCAGCGTGGTCTACGTATGGATACACAAGAGCTAGTAGAAACACAACGTCGTGTTATGGTTGCTTCAATGCGTACTGGTTTCCAACAGCTGTCCAGCGTTTATGGTTCAGGTGTTACAACCTTACGTTACGCAAGCTAAATGTAAGTTTAAAGATGGAAGCTTCGGCTTCCGTCTTTTATATGCAAAGCGTGCTTTGCATATAAAAGATTAAGGAGTGATTATGGGATTACCATTAGTTACAAAAGCAGAATATAAAGCATATGCTGGTATTACAAGCACTACTCAAGACGCTCAAATAGACTTACTAATAGCAAAAACAAGTGAGCTAGTAAAATCAATTTGCCGTAGAACTTTTGTAGACTATGTTGATGATCAAAAAGTCGAAGTACATGAAGGCGGCACTGCTGAAATTTTACTAAAAGAAGCTCCAGTTATTGCAGTTAATAGTGTAGAACTATCACTAGACTATGGTAAAACTTATACCACACTAACTGAGTTTGAGAACTATGTGTTTTCAAAAGCCAGTAATAGCATAAAGCCTCTAAAAATAAATCAGTATGCCCTAGATGTTTACGGAACTGCCCCTTATGGCATAGCTAACTTCAGCTATACACCTTATGGTACAAATTTAAAGCCTAGATTTCCAGAAGCTGTTAATGGTTATAAAATTACGTATACAGCAGGATATGAAACCCTGCCAGAAGATTTAAAACTAGCAGTGTTTGACCTAATTATATACTATCAACGTAATGATGGTGCTGTGCACTCTAATACTGCTCCAAATAGCAGAACTGGTATTCAAGTCCAATATATAACTGATACTAGCCTACCAGCACATATTCGTAGAATACTAGACCTATATACTATGAGCTATGATTAATTATGGATGTAGCTCAATTTTTAGAATTTATGTTAGGCTCTCAATTAGCCATAACTAAACCAGATAAAAAAGGAAAAGTAGACGCTGCTGCTGTTCGTGAAAAGTTACTTGATAAAGCAATAGCAGACTTAAGGGATGTTATAGAAACAACATTACCTGTAATATATTTAGTAAAAACCAAAGACATAGTTAATAATATATTACTAGCTATGCAAGAGATGGATGAAGCACAGCTATCTAAATATATTAGTAGTGTTAGAGATCTAGAGGGTATAGAAGGAGTTGTAGGCCCAACTGAGCCAGGTTTTATACAAATATTTGAGGACGTCTATAATGAGCTTTATAGAAGCTTTAAATCAGGCGGCATAAATACTAAACTACTAGAGGGCTTAAATTCTAGATTTAAAAAAACTATAAGTTTTAAAGATCTATCAAAACAAACCAAAAATATTTTAGATACAATTAATGCTGCAAGTAATGCATATGCAGTAACTACATCTATTGGTACTAGTAGTGATACAGAAAAAATAACAGAAGAATTAAGAACTGTAATACAAAAAGGTGGAACTGATCTAAGGGCTTATTTAGTAGCTAATACACCTGCAAAATTTATTGACGCCTCCGAGATATTATCTAATTTTGACCCAGATAGTGAACTTCTTCTAGTAGGGGCTACTTTTGCAGGCCTTAAAAAAGCTATAAATGAAGTATGCAGTCCCATACTGCAGAGTTGGTTTGAGTCAAAGGGAATAAGTATTACAAGTGCTTTAAATGCTGGTAGTTTTACTGCAGCTGGACACGTAGCAGTAAAAAATGAAATTGAAGAAATTATAGGTATTAATACCCCTCTAACTCAAAGTACCCTATATTACGCCAATCAAGAAGCTAAATCCAATTTAACCATGGATACCTTTATTCTTGATTCAACACATGTTGATTGTGCACTAGTTGTAAATAAGAATTTTACTGCTGATTTTAAAAATTTGTTGTCGTTAAATTTTTCATTTATTATATCACAAGAAACTACTTTTAATTCTGTTACACTAAGAATTGCTGAAGTTGCAGCAATGAATTCAATAGTAGAAAAAACATTTAAAACTACAAGAGATCAATTAACTCAGTCTTTTTTAAAAACAATAGCATCAAAAAAAGGCTTAGATTACTTAGTATCAAAACTAAGATTTTCTCCAACAGTTAGTGAATCTATTGCGCTACAAATAGCTAGTGCAATATCTGGTAAATCTAATAAAACACTTGCTACCGGTAAAGCAAAAAATGCAGGTAAAAGTAGCCCTATATCGGCAAAAAAATTACCTATCGGTAAAACCGTAAATAAAAAAAGTAAGTCTAGCAGTTCAGGCAATCAAGCCGTACCAGCTAAGCATGCAAAAAAGGGTATAGTATCTTCCTTAGTAAATTTGCAAACCTTATTAAACTCGCAAATACAAGCAGTAATAGCCAAAAATATGGGTAAAGGCACTAGCCGCAACATATTAAATTATAGAACAGGTAGATTTGCAGAAAGTGTTAAAGTTGAGCGTATAACAGAAAGCAAGGCTGGTATGATTACTGCTTTTTACAGCTATATGAAAAACCCTTATCAAACTTTTGAACCTGGATATGCACAAGGTTCTCCAGAGTCTAGAAACCCCAGACTGTTAATTGCCAAGTCAATCCGTGAAATAGCCGCACAAACAGTAGCAAATAGATTAAGGTCGGTATTAGTATGAGTCGCAGAACTTCAATTGTTGCCGCACTAGTGGAAAAAATTAAAGCGATAGATGGCAACAGTCCTTATCACATTAATTTATTTTCAAATGCTCATGCCAAACTAAAATTTTGGGATGAAATAAACCAGTTTCCAGCAGTATACGTTACACCCGGCTCAGAGTCTAGAGAGTACTTACCAGGAGATTTTACCTGGGGATACCTAGGTGCTAGTATAAAAATATACTGCAAAGGTGAGTCAAGCAAACAAGAGCTTGAGTTTTTACTAGAAGACATTGAGCAGGTAATTCATGACAATCGTGTGTTAACATACGATGCAGAAAAAAATTACGAAACTACAGAAATTTTAATAGTTTCAATAACAACTGACGAAGGGTTGCTAATGCCCTACAGCGTTGGTGAAATAAATTTACAAATTCGCTACCAGTTAGTGTAACTGTGGTAAAACGCAAATGCAGATAAATGTCTAGTACTGCGTTTTAACACTTAAAAACAAAGGAAATAAAATGGCATTAAATTTAGCACGTAATAGTAGAGTTTTCTTTACTACAAACGTAAACACAGCGGGTACAATCCAAACAACTGGATTTGCGACCACTAACTTATATGAAATTCAAGTTCTTGATGGTTTTACATTTTCACAAAATACAACACAAGATACAGTAACCTTATCAGAGGCTGGCGGTAATCCAGTTCGTGGACAGCGTAGTTTTAATACTAGCTTAGCTCCAGCTGATTTTAGCATGAGCACTTATATTCGCCCATATAATGCAACTACTTCAATTACCGCAGAAGAGTCAGTGCTATGGAATGCCCTACTAGATTCAGATGCTATTAGTACTGCAAATACAATTACAGTGGGTGGTACAGTTAGTGGTGTTACTTATGCTTTTGCAAGCGGTAAAGGTACAGTAACTATTGCTGGTAGCAGCTTGACCTATGCTGGTATTGCGGTTGGTAATACAGTAGTAATTAGTGGTTTAGCAGGCGGTGCTACTGGTGATCCACAAATTCTAAATGCAGCAGCAAAAGTTACTGCTCTAAGTACTACCTCAATTACTTTAGAGTTAGTAGCACCAAAAGCTAAAGGTGCATCAATTAGCAGTATTACTTTTAGTAGTATAAAGCTATATAAGTCAGCATGGGCACCAGTAGCATCAACTTGGAGTTATGCATCTACAGGCGGTAGTGATTTAAACCAACTACAAACATTTGGTATGATTTTTGTAGTTGATAATGTGGTCTACACCCTAGACAACTGTGCCATGACTCAAGTTAGTATTGATTTTGGCTTAGACGGTATTGCAACCGCAGCTTGGACAGGTCAAGGTACACAATTAAATGAAAGTTCTATTACACTTTCAACACTAACAGCAGCTGCAACGGCTAAACAAACTGCTGCACCATTTATTACTAATAAATTAAGTACAGCTAGTTTAACTCTTAAAAATGATATTGGTACTGGTGCTAATAAAGCTGCAGCAGATACTAGTTATGCAATTGCATTAACTGGCGGTAATATTACAATTAATAACAATATTAACTATATTACTCCAGCTAACTTAGCTACTGTTAACGTTGCACAAACTTACTATACGGGCACACGTGCAATTACTGGTACCTTAAATGCGTACTTAAAAACAGGTACTGGTGTAGGTGGTACAGGTCAGTTACTAAAAGATATGCTTGCTAATATTACTTCTGCAACTGCTATTGAACCAATGTTTGCATTAACCCTATCAATTGGTGGTAGCTCAAACGCAACAAAAGTTGAGTTAGATATGCAAGCTGTTACTATAGCCGTACCAACAGTAGATGTTCAACAAGTTATTTCAACAGTTATTAACTTTACTGCTCAAGGTTATACACCAAGTGCTACAACTAATAGTAACGTGTTTGCAGTTGACGTACCAAGTGAACTAGCAATTCGTTACTACTCAGCTTAATTTTTTCAAGGCACCGGAGTGATCACCGGTGCCGCTTTTTCTCTACAATAATAACTCAAAGGACTATTTCTGAATGTCAAACCCAACCTTAAGCCTTAAAAACTTATTAGTACCTTCCAAAGCAGTAGAAGTTGATTATCCTGGACTAAACGGATTTAAAATCAACGTTGTTTTCTTGTCGCGTGAAACCCTAGTAGGTATTCGCAAAAAAGCTACAAAAACCAGTTTTAAAAACCGTCAGCCAGTAGAAGAACTTGATGACAAGCTATTTTTACAACTTTATGTAAATGCTTGTATCAAAGGCTGGACTGGACTAAAACTGCGATATCTTGAAGAACTAGCACCAGTTGACCTAACTGGACAAGACTTAGAAAGCGAACTTGCTTACACACAAGATGATGCCCTATTTTTAATGCAAGCTTCAGCAAATTTTGATGCCTTTATTTCAGAAACAGTAACTGAGTTATCAAATTTCACCAAGACCAGTACACCGAACTAAATCGCCAACTAGCCAACTACTTTCAAAATATGCATGTAAGCATGACAAAAGATGCGTACTTTGAAATGTGCGAGGCACTAGGCACAGAGCCGGCTGAAGAAGAAATTCCAGTTGACTTTGAAGATTTCTGCATAGATGTTCAAGAAGCTTTAGGTATATACTATAAACTTAAAGATGAGTGGGATACTATGAATGGTAACTATATGGGTAAAAGCTATGCAGGTTTACTTGATATTTTTACCATACTAGGCGTACCGGTCGAAGACCATTTAACTGTGTTTAATTTGATTGGAATTATTGACTATCATAGATCAAAAGTTCTAGCAGATAACAAGCCAGATACTAGCAGTACAAAAACCTCTGTGTGAAAGCACAGAGGTTTTTTTATACCTGTAAAAATTTATGGGTTGACAAAAAAGTTCCAAAGTGATATAATTAGGGTTACTACGAGTACCTTAAATTTTGGTACCCAGCTTAACAGGAGATGTTATGACTATAAGAGAAACAATAGAAGTTAGCGTACAGACTGACTTAGACCAGTCTATAAACCGCTCAAAGGTACTGCGTGAACAGCTTGAGGCTGCTGCAAGAGTTAGAATAAATACTATGGCGGCTCCTGCAAGAGCTACACAAGCTCCTGATAATATTGCAAATACTTACGACCAAGCTCGTGCTGGCGTAGGCACAGGTGCGGCTGGTCGTGATTTTGCTAAACAGTCACAGGGTCTTGGTGGACTAGTACGTTTATACGCTACTTTTGCTGCTAACATATTTGCTGCTAGTGCTGCTTTTAATGCCTTAAGTAGTGCAATGGATACCAGCAATATTGTTAAAGGATTAGATCAGCTGGGTGCTGCTAGTGGGCGTAGTCTTGGTGGACTAGCTAAACAAATGGTTGCAGCTGCTGACGGTGCCATAAGTTTACGTGATGCCATGAGCTCAACTGCACTAGCTTCATCAGCAGGCATGAACAACACCAATATCATACGCATGACTGAGGTTGCCAAAAAAGCTTCCCTAGCTCTTGGTCGTGACATGGCAGATAGCATGGATCGTTTAACAAAAGGTATTGCAAAAACACAACCTGAATTACTAGACGAACTTGGCATTATGGCCAGGGTTATACCTGCACAAGAAAAGTACGCAAGACAGATTGGCAAAACAGTTAGTAGTCTGACTGACTTAGAGAAAAAACAAGCTTTTGCTAATGCAGTACTTGAGGAAGGTGAAAAGAAGTTTAATGAAATCAATATTGATAGTAATGCTTACAGCAAACTAGCTGCCAGCATGAGTAATGCCATGCAAAAAGGCTTAGAGCTAGTAAACATGGTACTTGCTCCAATTGCAAAATTTTTAGCCCTAAATCCCACAGCCTTAGTAACTGCTATTGGTGCTATTGGCATAGCCTTACTACGTCAAGCCGTACCTGCTTTTGGTGAGTTTCAAAAAGGCTTGGAAGCTACTGCTGATCGTGCTAAATCAATTGCAGTTCAAAGAAGTGCAGATGCTGACAAAGCCAGAAAAGCCAACTTTGACAAACTAAAGCAATCACTAGATGATGAAGCAGAAATAAAACTTGCCAAACTAGAAGCATCAGAAGCAGCAGCTAAAAAGCTTGCGGCTGCTGCTAGCTTTAAACCCAGTAAAAGCGTACAGGCTATATTAAATAAAGATGTGCGTGATGTAACTGAGACAGATTTAACTAAAATTGATAAACTTGCAGCAGCACAGGCTAAACAAGGTAGAGATGCTTTAGCACAGTCCTATAGAGACTTAGCTATTGCTATTCGTGAAAGTCAAGCTGCAGAAGCTAAGTTTGATAAAGAGGTCGCAGCAGGCACTAAACGGCTGGAAGAAAAAGAAAGCGCTATGACAGCAGCAGGTAGGGCCAGAATACTAGCAGATAGAGCCATTCAAAGTGCTACAAATAGTGGGATTATAAAACAAGCTGGCGAAACTGCAAGTATTAGCGGTTTTAGCGCTGCATGGAAAGAGGCCAGCGAGGCAGTAGCAGCATCAAAGCCAAAAATAGAGAGCGCTAATCCTGTAGTTAAAGCATTAAAAACTGGACTTGTAAATGTAAGTGCTGGTCTAACAATGTTTCGTGCTGGCATAGCAGCACTTACATCTACAATTAGTAGTATTTTAGCAGTAGCAGCACCTTGGCTTGAATTATTAGGGTTAATTATTACTGCAGTTACTATACTAGCACCTTTATTAAGTAAAAATGCTAAAGAGGCTGAGGCAACAAGTCAAGCTTTTACAGCCTTAGAAGATGCTACAAAAGGTGCAGTAAATACTTTTGAAAGATTGCAAAAACTAGATCCCTTAGAGCGACTAAGTGCCAACAATTTAATGGCTAAAAGTACTGCACTAAGTGAACTTGGAGATAGTACAGAAAAATTATTTACAAAAATTACTGCACAGATTCAAGCTGAAAATGGTTTTGATTCATTTTTTGATGCTGTTAAAGCTAAAGTAGGCTTAGGTTTAATAAAAGAAAGTTCAACAGCACTTGCTGAAGCAGCTACTAGTGCATCAAAATTAGCCAAAGGTACGGAAGCCGGTGCAGTATTTACTAAACAAATTACAGAGGCACTTGGAGTAGACCCTAGTGATGAAAAAGCTTTAAAAAGCGCACTAAATACCACACAAGAAAAATTCCTAGAATTAGCTCCAAAAGTAATAGAAGCTTTAAAAAATGTAGGTGCAGCTACTACTAAAACCAGCTCAGCAGCACAAGCATTTAGCAGCGCACTAACTACTACAGGCAAAGCCTTTGATGATTTACTAATTAGTCAACTGCCTACTGACTTAGTAGCAAAATTAGGTTATGAGTTTATTACTCTGGGAAAAACAATACCAGACGCCTTAGCAGAACCAGAAGCGGCAATTGCCAGATTGGTTGAAATAGCCTCAGACAGTCAAAAACTAAAACTTTTTAGCCCAGATTTTGCCTTAGAAATAGCTAAAGTATCTCCTCAAATTGAGCTTTTAGGAAAACAAGTAGTTAATTACAAACAAACTATTAAAGATATAGATGAAAAAATAGCTCAGTTAAATAAAGAAAAATCTGGAATGTCTCTTAATAATGAAGGGGACGCCACGGGTATTGTTAATATCGATAAACAACTAAGAGCACTAGAACAAGGAAAACAGAATTTAAATAGTGTAATTGGGGGCCTACAAACTCAGCTTGACCCTTTTATAGCCAAATTTGCTCAAGAAGAAATAAAAGCATTTGCTAGAGGGGCAGAACTAGTAATAAATAGTATTGCTGACGGTTTTGCCAAAGCAACTAATATTTTAGCTAAAGCCTTTGCACAGGGTTTGGGAGATACTGAAGCAGGTATCCGTGAACGTGCTCGTCTGGAAAAACAGTCGATAGATATACAGATTCGTCAAATAGATACAGCAATGAGTTTAGCCAATAGTCAGGATCAACTAAGACTTATTACCGAAGAACGTTTATTATTTGATAGAAGAAAAGATTTAGAAACAGTAGACACAAGTGGCAAACAAAAAGGAACTCCAGAACAATTTAAACGACTAGGTGAGCAAGAGCAGGGTTTAGCAGCAGCTCAACAGTATTTTGGTAAAATTAACTTAAAAGGTGTAAGCGCACTACTACAACAAGGTGCAGGTAGCGCAGCTAATGAAGCCGGAAAAATTTTACTAGAAAGTGTTACAAGAAATGAAGGTAATAGAGCTCAAAAAGCTCAACTGGGTGCACAAAAAGGTGCAATTGATTTTGGTGTTAAGCAGCAAGTTCTTGAAAATCGTGCAAAGGTAGAAAAAGATATACTAGAAGTAGCTGTTAAAAAACTAGAAACTGAAAAACAAACAGTTGATTCCCAAGTAAAAGCAGCCTTATACTTAGATATGGAACTGTTAAATCGCAAGCAAACAGTTGAAGAAAGTATTGCCCTAAACAAAGCAGCCCAAGATGAATTAACCTTACGTGTAGAACTCAATAAAGCACAAGATGCGTTTTTAGCGGCAAAAAAAGCCGGAACAGGTGTAGCTGCTGCAGAAAAAGCTATTGAAGAAATACAACAAAAACGAGCAAGAGACAGTGAAAAGAAAGCAGAAGAAGCTGCACAAAGACAAACAGGGTACATACAGGAGCGTACAGGTGCGCAAAAAGCGCAATCTGATTATGAGTTTGCTAAACTAAAAGAAATTGAAGCAACCAGAGCAGCCTCAGCACAGGCAGACTTAGCCATACAAGATGAAAAAATATCAAGATTAAAAACTACTGGAGCTATAATAGATCAAGATATTGTACGTTTAACTACACAGGCTGACAAAAATAAAGAAATTGAACGTTCACAGGCTGCACAAAATGCACTTGTAATTAGTTATGCTGAAAAAATAAAAGGTCTTGAAGGTCAAAAAGCTCAACAAGTTCCAGGTAGTACAGCTGCTCAAAATATTCAAACAGAAATTGATCAGCAAAGAACTCAAGCTGAACAAGCCATAGCAAATGAACAAAGAGTTACAGCTGAAAAATTAAAAACACTTGATGTACAAGGAAAGATTAATGAAAGCCAGGCTAAGTTTGCAGAACTAGCACAAAGATCAGCAGACTTAACACAGAGCCTAACCACAGTATTTGGCGACCTAGGTGCAGCAATAGGCACAAGCGTAGAGGCACTTGTTAAATCAGCCGAAACTCAAGAAAAATATGACATAGCCAGACAAGAACTATTAAAAACATATTCAGAAGATAGTCAACAAGTAAAAGACTTAGACAGTAAAAACAATCGAGATCAGCTAAAAGGCATAGGTCAAATAGCTAGTGCAGCTAAAAAAATGTTTGGCGAAAAAACTGCGGCAGCCAAACTATTTGGTGCAATTGAAAAAGCTAATGCAGTAATGTCTATGGCACTACAAGCACAACAGCTTGCTCAATTTATTGCTACTACAGCTACTCAACTAACTACTTCAATACCTGCAATTTATGCTACTGCAATGAAACAACTTGGTCCTATAGCAGGACCAATAGCTGCAGCAGCTGCAATTGCTACATTTATAGGAGCAGCTGCCGGAGGTGGTGGAGGTGGTAGTAGTTATACAGGACCCTCAAGTGAAGATCAGCAAAAAGTGCAAGGCACTGGCATGCAGTATCAGGGTGATAAGCTGGTAAATACTGGACGTGGAGTACTTGGTGCGGAAGATCAATTAAGCAACACACTAACAAAATCACTAGAACTGCTTGCTGACAACTCTATTAAAAACTTAACTGTAGATCGCAGCATGCTTAAAGCAATTACTGAACTTACAGCATCTATAATGCAGATAGTAACTTCAGTTGCACAACAAGCAGGCCTTACTACTGGTATGAATTTTGGTACCTTACCTGGTGTAAGTACAATAAGTAAAGGCGGGCTATTTGGATCAGGCATACTAGGCGGCGTATTTGGTGGCGGTACTACTAAAAATAGCACTATTACGGGTGCTGGTTTAAGTTTTACAGGGTCAATATCACAACTAGCCGACCAAGCAGCAAACAGCTTAATGCAGTATAAAGATATACTAACAAAGTTTCATAAAGATGGCGGGTGGTTTAGTAGTGATAAAGACTGGACTACAATGACCACAGAGCTACAAAAGGCAAGTACGGCAGTACAAACTGCAGTTGGTGGATTTTTTACCAATATTGAAAAAACTGCCTATGCCACAGCCAAAAAAGCAGGTATTAGTGTTGCAGAAGTTCAAAAAGTTTTAGCCACTACTTCAGTAACACAAAAACTAGATCTTAAAGGTTTAAGCATTGAAGATCAAAATAAGCTGCTAGAGAGTGTAGCTTCAAATGCACTATCAGCAGTATTTATGAAACTAACACCAGAGCTTAAAAAGTTTCAGCAAGCGGGCGAAGATTTTGCAGCTACTGTGTTCAGACTTTATGATGCACAAGAAAAAGTTAACTTAAGTATAGACTCAATATTAGGTAAATTTACTAGTAAATTAAGCGTAGAGTTTACACAAAGTTTAATAGAAGCAGCAGGTGGACTAAAAACTTTTATTGATCAAGCAGAGTTTTTCTCAGAGAAGTTTTTAAGTGAAAGTACTAGGGTTAAGCTGTCATCCCAACAAATTAGCTCAAAATTAAGTACTATTAAGAAAGACACTACAAATGTAGAACTTAAAAACAGTGGTCTAAAAGATCTAAGCGCTACTAGTTCCAGAGAAGCTTTTAGTGACGTTATACAATATTTTGCAAAAAATATAACTAAAGGTACTAATGCTGCTAAATATCAAAGTTTAATAGAACTTGCGCCACAGTTTGACTATGTAGTATCAGCCGCTGAAAAAGCAGCAGAACAGCTTAATAACTTAAATATTAATTTATTAACTGCACAAGGTAAAACTTATGATGCAAAAGAGGCACAACGAACAGCTGCACTAGCAAAAATTGAAGATAGCAGTCAGAAAACATTACAACAAGATATTTATGACGCAGAAGATTTAGCTAAAACCAGAAGTTTAAATATAGAGCTGCTAACGGCAGAAGGCAAAAGCTATAAAGCTCTACAAAAAACTAGACAAGATGAGCTAAAAGCACTAAGTGACTCAGACCAACTAATAAAACAAAAAACTTATGATGCACAAGATGAACAAAAAACCGAAGCCCTAAATATTCAGTTGCTAAATTTACAAGGTAAAGCTACAGAAGCATTAAAATTAACAAGAGACAGAGAAAAAGCAGCAGTAAGTGCATCAGATAAAGCTATACTACTAGAAATTTATACTTTACAAGATGCAGCTGCTGCTCTACAAAAATTAAATGCTGTACGTAGCTTAGAAGCAGAAATTTATCAACTGCTAGGTAATAGTTCAAAGGCACTGGAACTACAACGTGAGGCAGAACTTAGTACTACTGATGAAAGCTTAAAAACTTTAAAAAAGTATAAGTTTGCCCTACAAGATGAAGCAACCTTAAAAGATAAAATTACCGCAGCCTACAACAAACAAAAAGAAGCCTTAAAGTCAACCGTTTCTTCACTTGAAGGTTCTATAGCCACACTAAGAGACTTAAAAACCAGCGCGCTATCTTCTAGCCTAACGCCACAACAGCTTTATCAAAATAGAAAAAATGAGTTCTTAACCCTATCAGCAGCAGCCAGTGCCACTATAACAGATACTAGCACTGAGGCTGAAAAGACTGCCAGAGATACAGCCCTAAATAAACTACCACAAGCAGCAACAGACTTCCTAGAAAGTTCAAAAGTACTAAATGCAAGCTCAGCTCAGTTTACTGCAGATCAAGGTTTAGTAAGCAGTTATATTGACGCAGCAACAACCGCACTAGAAAGTCAAAAAAGTACAGCACAGCAACAAATTGACTTACTAGACGATAGTGTAAGCGCTCTAAATATAATTGAAACTAATACAGAAACCACAGCAAGTTTACTATCACAACTAGTTACTCTGCAAACAGCTACTGCAGCAGCTAGAACAGCGGTTACTAGCGATAGTTCTCTAGTTGGATCAACTATAACTGCACATGCAGCTGGCGGTATAGCCAGCGGCATAAGTTTAGTAGGTGAATTAGGTCCAGAAATTGTGGACTTTAAAACACCTGGTAGAGTTTACAGTAATAGTGCAAGTAATGACTTATTTAATACCAAAGAACTAGTTCAAGAAATACGCTCGCTACGTCAAGAAGTAAAGCAACTGCGTGACGATCAACAACAGCAAACAGGACACTTAATCACAGCAACCTACGATGCTAGTGCACAAAATGCTGAAGAGGTTACTGCGGGTGCTGAAACTGCTCTTAATACACAATCATGGAAAACAAGATCACAAATTAAGTTAGCCTAGTAAAAAAGCCTTGCCAAAAGCAAGGCTTTTTTATGCCATTTAAAAATTATGCTTGACTTAGGCTATCTAAACGTGTATAATTTAAGAAAAACAATATTTACAAGGTGGCAAAGTTATGAGTTTAGTTACAGAAAGTTGGTTAGAGGATAGCACAAGTATAAAATGCTTGTTGGTAGAACTTGGAGTTATTGACTATACTTTTACTTATAGTGTTAGCCCAAGCACTGCGGGTACTGTGTACCTTTCAACTACTGGTTATGGCACCAGCAATTCCGCAGTTAGTTACTTGCCAGTATTAACTGGCAGCTTTTCCACAACTGAATCACTTTCAATTGATGGAAGCCTAAGTTTAACTTTTGGTGATATTGAAATACAAAACCCAAACGGTGAGTTTGATAGTTGGCTGGATAACTCAAAGTACATCTGGGCCAATCAAACTGTAAAAGTATATTTTGGCGATCCCAGATGGGCAAGCACAGACTTAGCAAATGTTCAGTCAAACTTTGAACTGGTGTTTAATGGCGTTATTCAGGAAATTGATAGTAAAAGCAGAGATACCTTAAACATAAAAATAGCCGATAAACTGCAAAGACTTAATGCACCTTTATCAGAAGAAAAAATAGGCACATATGGAACTTGGTCTGGTGGACAGCCTAATGTAGATACCATAAAACCGCTTGTTTTTGGCGAAGCATTTAATATGACGCCAGAACTTATTGATCCAGCAACTTTAGAGTATCAGGTTAATAATGGGGCAACTGAGCTTATTGTAGAAGTTCGTGATAATGGCACACCTATCTATACAAGCAGTGCAGTATTTAATGGTGCTGTAACGCTTGGAACTCAACCAGACGGTGTAACTGTAGACTTAACCACAGGTAAATTTAAATTAAAATCCGCACTTGCAGGAGCATGTACTGCATCAGTACAAGGTGTAAAAAAGAGCATAAACTTATCAACAGGTGCGCTGCAAACTACTTACACAAATAATATTGCTAACTTAATTGCTCTTATTGCCACACAGTATGGCAATAGCAATTTAAAATTAATTGCTGCAGATGATTTAGATTTAGTTAATTTAAACGCATTTGCAAATGCAAACGCCCAGCCTGTAGGATACTTAGTAACTGATCGTGTAAATGTGCTGGAAGTTTGCCAAAGTTTGGCAGCTAGTATAGGTGCTCAAATTTACATGACGCGTACTGGAAAACTACAAATACTCAGATTGGCGGCTCCCAGTACTGCCACAACAGAAATTACTGATGACAATATAATTCATGGCAGCCTAAGCATAAGTAATAAAACAGATGTTTTAGCAGGTGCAAAAGTAGCCTACAGTAAAAATTGGACTGTACAAGCAGATTTAGTAACAAATATTCCAGAATCACATAAACGCATTTATGCAACTGACTACTATACAGAAACTGCTGTAGATGATACCGTAAAATCTACTTATAAATTATACAGCGATCCAGAACCAAAAAATATTTGTTTGTTAAAACAGTCAGATGCTCAAGCAGAAGCACAAAGACTTCGTGACTACTTTAAAGTACCTAGAATTGTTTACAAGTTTACTGCAACTAATAAAATGTTAACTCTTGTACTAGGGCAGGCAGTAAAGCTAACGCACAGTAGATTTAATTTAAGCAGTGGAAAAGTAGGCCAAGTTATTAGCCTAAGCCCCAACTGGATTACTGGTCAAATTGATGTGGAGGTAATTATTTAATGGCTACTTTACAAAACGTACAAGATACCTCCCTGCAAAGCTCTACACTCAGAAGAAACACTCCAGTATTAACACTAAGTGCTCCTGCAGCTGCATTTATTAAACCTAAAAATGGTGCTGCAACAACTCCCACAAATATAACGATTACTGCTACACCTAATGAAATATTTACTACAGCAG
>Ga0214921_10007121_pt1 | contig 15020 bp, 10 predicted proteins | sample LL1505_MetaG_FD_177992 | JGI IMG/M metagenome (GOLD analysis project Ga0214921, IMG submission 177992) | Freshwater microbial communities from Lake Lanier, Atlanta, Georgia, United States - LL-1505 | ecosystem: Environmental > Aquatic > Freshwater > Lake | place: USA: Georgia | collected... | reverse complement strand
TTCAGCCCAAGGAGATTTTTCTAATGGATTACCAAGTCACTTTGTTGATGCAAATCCATTAAATGCAAATAGTGAAATGTCTGATAATCAAAGTATGGTGTCATCGGACAATATGTCATTTGGTTCCCAGAGTGATCAAGCCAGTATGTTTACTACTGACACATACAATTTCTCAGATGCATCTTCACTATCACCCAAAATAAAAAAACAATTAAGATTACATACTAAACATCTGCAAAATCAAAATAATGATGATGCTATTTTAGGACATATCAGAAAGTGTGAAGGATGCAAAAATGAATTAATTACATTATTGCAAAAAGAACATTCAAATCATCTGTTTCAACCCACAGTTAATTCTACCCAAATAATGCCAAATGCAAATGTTCGATCAGATGGGTTATTTAATTCTCCAGATACAAAAGATGTTCTTATTTTAATTATGATAGGTGTTTTTATCATTATTTTACTAGATCTCTTCATGAGAAGATAATTTTAGTTCCAGATCGGCCCATGTTATAAATATTTTGGTTGTATCAACAATCCAAGTATTAATATGTTGTTCATTTAATTTTGATTCAATAAATTTTATACATTCCAAAGGTTTGTATTCTGGACATTCTGGAATAAAGTTAATTACCTCAAAAATTATATCAGTTATTCCAAGTGCATTTGCTTGAGTTATTTTGTGCGAACATGTATTAAACATTTTTACATGCCATTTGTGTAATTTCTTTCGTTGCAAATGAGTTTTTTTTAACAATGATCTGGCATCAAAATTAATTATTATGTCATCATCTATTTTTTTTTTAAACAGTGTATTGACATCTAACTTACCCCCAATATATGGTTTTGATCCATCTTCATTGGGAAACAAGTTTGCAATATTAAATTTATGGACTGGTTCCATGTGTGTGTGTCTATATTATTCACAAAAGATTATTTGTATGATTTATACAACAAATATGACAGATTTTGATTTCAATAATATTTCAAATGTCAATGAATATTTGGACACAAAATTATACAAATTATTAGGAAAACCAAAAACTATTAACATCAAATCTGTTCTTGTACTGAGTGGTGGAGGTATTAAAGGTTTAGCACATATTGGTGGTCTCAAGGCAATGAAAGAATTACATCTGTTAAAACACATTAAAACAATTGTTGGAACCAGTATTGGGGCATTGTTTGGTTTTTTACACACTATTGGTTATACACCAGAAGAATTATATGAATTTATCATGACATTTGACCTGAAAAAACTTAAATCACTTGATCCAGCAGGATTTTTTAATGATTTTGGTTTGGATAATGGTGATAGATTTATTATGGTTTTATCAAAAATGACTGAGACTAAGGGATTCAATAAAAATATCACATTCAAAGAACTGTTCAAAAAAACTGGATTGACATTAATTGTTTCAGCTTCATGTATGAACGATAAACAAGCCTATTATTTTTCACATAAAAATAATCCTGACATGTCCGTCATTATGGCCGTTAGAATGTCAACTGCATTTCCTATTTATTTTATGCCAGTTTTATATGATGGCAAAATGTTTTTGGATGGAGGATGCATTGATAACTATCCTGTTCAATTATTTTATGACAATATAAATGCTGTCATTGGATTCTATTTAACTGAAACAAGGGAATACATCAAAGATATTAAAAATGCAGAAGAATTTTTAATCAATTTAGTACAATGTTTATTTGAGGGTGTCACATGCAATTCTGTTAAAGGATTTGAAAAAATAACTGTGGCAATAAAAATACCAAATATTAATGCTCTTGATTTAGATCTGACAGATTTGAAAAAAAGTGAGATTTATTCACATGGTTATAATGCGGTAATTAAATGGTTTACTGAAAATAATACTTTTGTAACCTGATAAAGAATGATGCGTAATAAGATATAAAATACTTTCTTGATTAACAATATATTAAATTATGACACATCATTTATCTAGTGCACATGGGCCACAATTAGTTGATCAACAAGTTTTTAATAATGGCTTGCAACCAACTGAGACCAATATGATGGTTGAATTTTTTGCTAATACCGATAAACTTATTGACAGTGACAAAAGAGTGTATTATGAAAAAGATCATCATGATACTGGAGGTGGTGACAATAACTATGAGGATGATTTGGATGATGATGTAGATAAATACAGTAAACCCACTGTATTTCAAAAAGCAAAAGAATTACCCAAACAAGCATCTGCACACGAAAATGAAAGAAATACATCTGATGGCAAACATGTTAAATCCAAACATGAAACAACATCGCATGAAGAGGCTGAAAATAATGCTTCAACTGCAGATGGTGATGATGTATCAAAATGGACAACAGAAAAATTAAGATGTCAAAAATTAGTTATGATGCGAAAATTAGGAGAATTGATGCAAAGAGGAATTGTTTTGTCCCAAAATTATGGTCTTCATTCTGATTACAATGAAATGAAATTCGAATATGAATTACACAGTGGTATTCAAAATAAAAAAAATGCAGTTGAATGGATGAGTGGTGCAATGTATAGTATTATTAAAGGTCTTGAAATGTTAAATGATAACTATAATCCTTTTGATATTAAATTTGAAGGTGTATGGTCAAATGGTGTTGGTTCAAATATTGCCAATTATTATGAGGTATTAGGTGAATTATATGAAAAATACACATCATCTGGACAACCAATAGCCCCTGAATTTAAATTATTTTTAATGTTGACAGGTAGTGCAATCAATATACAAATGCACAAGGGGGTTATGAATTTGATGCCCAGTGCTGCAAAAACCCTGGATGAAGATCCTGAGACGATCAATGAATTGAGACAAAAAGCTGAAATGAAAGCCGAAAAATTAAATGAAGTACCACAGCCATTTTTCTCTATTTCACCAGAACAAAAACAAAAAATAGAAGAAAAAGTTATGAAAGATCACAATGAAGCCAGTGCAATTGCCGCAGATAATAAATGGATAAAACAATCAGAATTAGAATATGATCATATGCGCAAAAAAGCCCAAAATAATTCTGAAATGGAACACTTTAGAAACAATCTAATGATGAGTGAATCTGCAAAATCATTAGATACAAAAAAAGAAAGAGTTACTAAAATGAGTAAACAAACTGCTGAACAGTTACAACAAGAAGCACTCATGATGCAACGATTAGAAACTCAAAAAAGAAAACAAGAATTGGCTATTCAACAACAAAAATTAAATGATGTTAATAAAATGTTAGATAGTTTTAGTGAAGACAACAAAAAAAATAAACAAAGTAAACAAAATAAACAAACCAAATCAAAAACTACTGATTCATCAAATGTCAGCACACTCAGTTCAAGCAGCACAATGTCTGCCATTAGTGTTAATCCAAGAAAAGATCAAATCTTGGGTTACAAAAAAAATTCTATTAAAGTTGATAAAGTTATTGATACTCCAGAACCTCCAAAACCAACCAAAAAACATGTTGATTCAAAAAGTTCAGACAATGTCAAAAAAATGGTAGATAGAATAACAAGTGACATGTCTGAAACTAAAAAGAAAAAAGATTTGTCTCACATCACTGCAGATATTAGCTATGATGCTATTTCTGTTGGCACCAAAAGTAAAAGAAGTAAAGACAGTGATGAAAGTAGTAATAGCAAAACAGATGGCAAACATAAAAAGGGTTATGGGATTAGCTTTGGTAAATAAATGTTATATCCTTAACATTTTGACTCTGTAAATAAATAACATTTTTATCTGTATTCATTCAGTTCTTCCATTTTTGAAGGTGTTAATTCAATGGATGATGAATAAGTTGTATATTCATCACTCAATTCACCACCACGTTGTTTTTTTGTTTTTAGTGGACTTAATGCTTTCTTCACTAGATTTGGAGTTTTTGCACTGGATATAACACGTAATAATTCTGCACGTGTTTCTTCTGGCATGGGCAATTGCGCGACAGCATCTTTAATAATTTTTATTTTTCCATTGCAATCACACATTGATTCTTTTAATGATCCTGCTAATCCCTTTGGATCATTTAATAACGCAGTACCTTTATCAACCATTGCACCCATTGCACTCATTTTACCACTTGCTTTTGTAAGCATACCACTCAATTTTCCGGTTGCACCACTTGCTTTAACCATATTACCCAATTTTCCAGCAATACCACCTGATTTTGCGGCAGCCAATCCTTTTTTCAGTCCTTTCGCTAATAGACCACCAAATCCACCACCACCTTCACTAGAATCAGAATTTAATACTTTTCTTCTCTGACATTTATTATAAATATATTCTAAATTAGATAGTGCAGCAGTTTCATCCAATAAATAGGGGTGTTCTGCAATTGATAGTAAACCATCAACTTGATCAATAGATATGTTGTATTTATTTGCAATTGATTCAGTATTATCCATTTTTGCATCACTGAGAATATTTTTTATTGATTCATAATCATGTGTTTTACACAGGTCAATATATGCTTTAACATGAGTTCGATTCATTATCGTATATATTGATTTTGTATTTTTTATTTATCAGGTACTTTTGTCAAAAAATCTTGCATTATGAAATATCGCAATGCAAAATGTAAAATGTAAATTAGCTAATTATTTATTATGATTTTTTCTTATTATTCTTCTTGGTTTTTCATGTGTACCTGAACTATCCGATGAATCAACTGGTTTCTTCTTTATTACTTTCTTGGGTTTATTGTATGTGTCACTGTCGGATGAATCAACCGGTTTCTTCTTTATTACTTTCTTGGGTTTATTGTATGTGTCACTATCTGATGAATCAACAGGTTTCTTCTTTATCACTTTCTTGGGTTTGTTGTATGCGTCACTGTCGGATGAATCAACCGGTTTCTTCTTTATTATTTTCTTGGATTTATCGGTGTTAGTTAACTTATCCATTTCTTTTTTTGAAAACTTTTTATCTAATAGTTCAGGAGAATTTTTTATATTTATGTTCTTATCAATTTTGTGTAATGGTATATGTGAAGCAATATACTCTGATAAACTTTTTCGATACTTTTTACTTTTTAATATTTCGACTGTTCCTAATATAGAACCTGTGCGTTTCATTAATTCCCGTTCATCGCATGAATCATTTGATACCTTACCACCATTTTCATCATGTGTATTATCAGATGAGTCACTCTCATTGTCACTGTCATCTGTCTGATCACCCAGTACGATTTTTTCTGGATGTTTGGAATGTAAACATTTATACAAATAGTTTGTTATTTCATTAATAACTGGCATAATAATTTTTTTATTAAACATAGCTCCATTGGGATCCCTAAGCCATGTTGGAGATTCATCAACTATAGCTCTTATTAAATAAGTCAATCTGGAAACATCAGAATTCCACACGGATTGATCATCCGGATTTTCCTTTTTGATGTATTTCAAAATGATTTCTCCAATGTATTGATCCAGCATGTTTTCCTGATAATAATGAAGAAGATAATCATATAGACGACTTTCGTGTGTTAATATGGCTTGTGCCTTTTCGTGAGTTAACTCTTTGAGTTCCGGAGCATTTTTCCTATGTGTCATTAAAAATGTTAATGCATCCACTGATTTATCTAATGTTGTAGTTGATGTCTTTTGTGTTTCTCGCATAAATGTTATATCCTGTCGCATAAATGCAAATAATTCTTTATTTTTTTGCTCTAATTTTTCCTCAGTTGTTCCTAATTTTAATTCAGTTGTTTTTAATTTTTCTTTGGTTGCAGTTAATTCTTCTGCAATTTTGTTACATTCCTTTTTTAATGTATCAATTATTGCTTCATAATATAGTTTTTTTTCATTTTGCGCTTCAATTGATTTCATTTTTTCTTGTTCTAATTTGACGGGACACAAATATTTTTTATGTCTATAGTAATTTGTCTTGTTTGCAATTTTGAGGTTACATAATTCACATGTAAATACATTCTTTTCGCCCATTTCACTGATTTAATATTTAATAAATAATAAATAATCTTTAATTGTTTAGCCATTGCTCTTTAGGTATTAAGTGTATTGTAAATGTATTGAAAATGTATTAAAAATGTATTGAAAGTGTATTGTTCCAGTTTGCAACCTTATTACTTTTTAAAATCGTTTATACTCATTTTAGGACGCTTATACACTTTTCAAAATTTTATATTTTTGACGATTTTTAACAATTTTTTAATCAAAATTTCATTTTTATAACAAAAATTGAGACTAAAAAAGCATCAATTTTTGATAAAAAAATTTTCATATTTCTTAGACATTTATACTTTTTGTTTCTAAAAAAACTGCTTTTTTAAAGATTTTTTGGGGTTTTTACAAATAAAACACACACTTCTTGTGTGTTTTTTCGCGCCACGGAGAAATTTTTTATAATATATATATATATTGAGACTATTTGTAATATATCTAATTAGTAGTCTAAATCTCTTTTTTTAAAAACTATATTAATATCTCTTTTAACTATACCTAAATGATGAATTTGTTATGTTTGTTAGTATTCAAATGATGAATCTATTATATTTTGTAGCATTTTTTAATGAACAAAATATTTCATTTAAACATAATCAAACATATCATTTATATTATCTGGATATGTTCAAATGATGATTCTGTTATGTTTGGCATCATCCAAATGAACAATTAAATTGTTTTAAATATAGCAAAACATATCATTTATAGCATCTAGATATATTCAAATGATGAGTCTGTTATGTTTTTGCATAATCACAACACCAATGAAATAGAATTACAAACACATCACAAAAAATTGATAAACTCACTATCTGGTTCAATATGATATAAATTTAAAGACTTATTCATACTTTCATATAACAATGCCCAAACTAAAACACTATTTAGATTCTGATTCATCAGATGACGACCGGGACGAATTTGCTATAAAATCAAAAAAAAATTCTAAGACTACCCCAACACAGCCAAAAAGAAGAGGGCGCCCTAAGAAATCTATAGAGGGTGAAAAAAGTGTTGAACCTGAAAAAAAAACTAAATCTGCATCACAATCAAAACCAAAAGAAGAGAATATTATTTTGCACCTTGCACTTTCTGATGATGAAGACAATTCATCAGAAAAAAATGGTTTTACTATGGTTGATGAAACTGAAAGTGGTCATAAAGTGTCAACTATTTTATCCATCTCTGACAATGAATCAGACTCAGATCAAAAAAGTGTGACTGTGCAACATTTATTAGCTGAAATTAAAAAAAAGGATGAAATTATTAAAAGATTGGGAAAAACCATCACAGATATAAAAAGTGTAGGGTATGATAATAATGTTTCTGCCACCAGAGATTCAAAGAGTACCGTTTTAGATTTTAAATTGATTGATATCAAGAGTGGCAAACCAGTTGTCACAGATTCATCTGACATGGTGTGTTGGTGGGATACATGTCCTTTTGATACTGTTCCATTTTTTATACCAGATCGATATTGTGGGACAACTTATTATGTATTTGGCAATTTTTGTAGCTTAAATTGTGCATTAGCATACAATGCAGAAATGGATGATTACAGAACCAGCATTAGAAGTGCATTAATAAAAAAAATGCATCAACATATTTTTGGGCAAAATGAAGTGCTAGTTGAATCACCACAAAGGGAATTATTATTTAGTAAACACATATCAATTGATGAATTTAGAAGTAAGTGTAATCTTCTTAAAAAAGAATATAAAATGAAACTACCCCCAATGATTCCACTTTTGCCGGTTGTTGATGAAAGTACCCGAGATACTACTATTATGATTCCTTCTAAAATTCAACAATATAAAAATCGTTCAAGTGCAACTAAAAAAGAAGATACAGTTGTTACTAAATTATAAGATTGTTTTATTTATTTAATAACAAAAAGTCTTTTTGTTATCAAATCATTTTATTTGTTGCAATTATGGTGCATATGGTTCACGAGCACACACAAACTCAACATTGATCTCTGCAAATTCAGTAGTACACCCGGCAGTAATCAAAGGATGTGTGTGTGCAATTGTCTCAGCTGATCCAGCACATGATATGCATGCATCAAAACTACATGTGGTACAATGCAAATACTCATCATGATCTTGAATATGCTTAATACCACATACATCACACATGATACCTAGTTCAAATAGATATGACCATGAAGTTTGACATGCCTGACATGATTGACAATTTGATGTTTCATCATCATGAATTGTCCATGTCAAACAAATAGGACACTCAACTGCAACTGTTTCCATCGTGTTGGAACATCCAGAATGTTCACATGGTGTACCCTCATTGCGTGATGCAAGAGTATGATAAACACGATGCTTCAGATATGATGATTGCACCTTAGTTAGCTCATCACTATCAATTGGTGAATCATCCGTAAGATCAATCTGGGGCATGCATGTCATAATACATTGAATACTTGCAGGAAAGAAAATATGACTCGTATCACCAGTCTTAATACACTTGGAAAGTGCAGTGCAATTTGGACAATCATAAATGATTTCCTCAGATGGTGGTTGAAATGATTGAAAAGTGCAGCACATATTGCATAGTACGACATACTTCTTTGCAGGATCTGGTACAATTACTGGTCGTGGTGGTGGAGGTGTTAGCATTAATGCATTTGCTACTGAGACACCAATCCATGGAGCAATATCACAAAGATCAGGTGACATGGTAACCATGGGCCCATGGCGTGGCGCATACGGAGAAATAGTTGGTTCCATTGAATGGATGTGTACTTATCTGCAAACATAAAAGTCTGTATAGATGAATAATATATTCAATTTTTAAAATGCAGCAATCCAAGTTTTTGCAACATCTCCCCAAGTGACAATTGATGAGTGTTGTGCTAATTTTAGTCTTGTTTTATCCAGGTTTTCTTGAGAAAAATCAAACAGTCTAATAATTGACTTTCCAATATTATTCATTGATTCAACATTTGAAGTATCAAGAGCAAAATGTATGCCACCCCTATCCGCAAATACTCCTGAATTAGAAATAAGTGGTATAGCACCAGTTATTAAACTTTCTCTAATACTAATACAATCAGTTTCTGCCTTTGTATCTGAAATATACAAATGATAACTTGACATATATTTTTCTCTGATAATCATGTCCATTGGTTGTCTACCATGATCCATTACACCTGGTTGTCCCAATAAAAATTGCATTTCCATTTTGAATTTTTGATTATTGACTAAATTCATTCCATAATAAACATGTAATTCTGCTTTTGGTTCATGTTTATATATAACGGGCCAAATATGTTGTAATATATGTTGTAATCCTCTGGTATAACAACTACAATAACAAAATCTATATGGGTTTCTGACAAGTGGTTGCCCATTATTTAATTTTGTGTTGTCTTTAAAATCACTCACTCTGATACCATTTGGTATAACTGCACACTGTTCAGAATTTAATGTGGTTTTAAGAACCGTTTCAAAATCATTCTTGTGAAAATTACTCTTAAAAAAAATCTTTGATATTAGTTTTTGTTTTGATGCATATAATTGATCAAATCCATTTGACAATGAACATGTATCATGCAAATCAAGATAAATTCTTTCTGCACATGGTTTAAAAATAGCTGCTAGACCACTCATACGCCAACATATCAATATGTTAAATGTATAATTATATGGAAACATCCCAAATGGAAAGTAATCAACACCCTCGTGTGTCATCTGTGGAACTTTTCCATATACTGCTACCTTTTTACCTTCCCTAGTCCATTCTTCTGTCAAATGAACTATTGCTTGTTCGGAACCACCTAATGTCTTATCAGTCGGATTCCAATCAGCACTCATACAACCGGCCATGTAAACAATATCATATGGTGATTTTCCAGGTTTTACAAAAATAGATTTATATTGTGTATAGTATTTATTTGGTATTGTTCTTGGATGTGATTTAACTGGCACATTCATTCCATAAATACCTTTAACAATAATTTCTCTTTTATTATATGTATTTGTATTATGACTATTTACAACAATTGTTTTTGTAACATCCAATTGTATCATTGGTTCTGTAAAATTATTAGTAAAACTGGTTTCCTCTGCATGTGTCACATTACTATCATGTTTATGATTGCTCACATATTCTTTTTTGTAAGCCATACAATTGTTTGTTGAGTGATTACCAGCAAATGCACTAAATACAAATTCACCATCCAATAAATAATCATAAATATGGATACAACTAGAACCAGCAATCAATTTGTCTGATTTTATTAATTCTTCATAAGCATGTTCAACTCGTTGAGGCATGTAATAATCATCATCATCCATACAAACAATAACATCACCTGAACATGCCATATTACTTTTATTACGGAGTTGACCCAATTTGACACCCTCTTCATATTCAACATATTTTATAGGTATATTGATCAGTGGTCTCAAACTGTCAATATTCATTTTATTTAATTCTGCATCTGTTACATTTTTACTACCATCAACTATAACCCATTCTAAAATTCTAGAATAATATGTTTGGTTTTTAATAAGATCCATCAAAATTGTTATACAACTAAATCTATCAAATTGACTAATGGTAACAAGAGAAATATTTTTGCTCATCTATACTGTTGTTACATTTTTTTATGATGTGATTTTAAACGAAAAATAAAATCACATTAGTTACTAAATAATTTATTCATTTACGCAATATTGCCAACTTATATCCAAATTGCATATTCCGGTGTTTCCTAAATCACCACTACCTGCATGTACATAAATCTCGACAGCATTAGATACTGAAGTTGATGTGCTGATTGGAGACGTGCTAAATGCACCAATTGGTAACCATACATCAGAAAATGTTTTTGATTCGGGTATGGAATCTCCGGCCGTATTAAAAAATAATTCATCAAATGTGTAATACCCACATGCACTGTTAGTACTGGAAATAAAAACTCCTTCAATGCGTATTCTACACGCTGCATTTATGACAACCGGAATTGTTAATATTGTTTGATTAGAAGTTGTATAATTACATGTTATATTTTTCCGTGTCATGCCACCCAATATTAATTTTTGGACAGTAACTTCCGATAATTCAGCTATTTTTGTACCTAGTTGTGTAAGACTTGCATCCTGGCCACCCAATGGATGCACTGTGAAGTTATTAAATTCAAAGTTTGTAGTCAGGTTTGTACTCTTAACAATTAGTTCAAAAGTAGATGTATCAGGCATTCTAACAAATGTTGTTCCGGCACTTTCATCAGATGCCGAATAATAATGGTCAGTCATATCATTAACATTATATTTATAAGCAATTTCAGTGACAATATTATTGGATCTGTACAACATGCATTTATCCCCGTAAATACACAAGTCTAATTTATCACCTGGAGAATATGTGTGGTCAGAATCAAGATAATCATATGTTGTTTTATCAATTTCAGTAGTGAGTTGAAGATGTCCATTACTATTCATACTTAATTTTACGGAAAGTTGATTATATCCGGAAGCATCCAACAAACATTCAATAATAAATGCATTGCCACCGCCCGGTAAAGTTGGTGCATCAAGACTAATTCTTTGGTTCAATCCAACAAGATTTGTGTTAAATGTTATTCCGGTCCAATTTGATTCACCGTGTAATAATCCTACATAATCTTGTGTTCCTACAGTTCTTTCAAATGTTTGATCCCCCGGACCAACTTTCGTGAATTCTGGAAGTTGAACAGCTGATATACCCTCTGCTCCATCTGCTCCAGGTACCCCATCCATTCCATCTACTCCGTCCCTTCCATCTGCTCCAGGTGCTCCATCTATTCCATCCCTTCCATCTGCCCCAGGTGCTCCATCTACTCCATCTGCTCCATCTTTGCCATCTGCTCCATCTCTACCATCTTGACCACCCAATGGATGCACTGTAAAATTATTCAATGAAAAGTCTTCAGTAATATTTACAATCTCGACAACTACCTCAAAAGTAGAAGTCATGGGCATTCTAACAAATGTTGTTCCTGTACTCTCATCAGATGCTGGATATTCTTCAGATGAAGTATCGTTAGTGTTATATTTATAGTCTATTTCGATGATTTTAACATTGGAATTGTATAACATGCATTTGTCTCTATAAACACAAAAATCCAATTTATCACTTGGTTCATATGTATAACCCAGGTCATAATATGTTGTATGTCCAATGGTCGCAGTAACTTCAATGTATCCATCACCAGATATAATGAGTTCTGCTGCAACCTGTTCATAACCAGAAGAATCCAACAAACATTTTATATTAACTGATGCTCCCGAACCATCCAATATAGTGGGTACATCAAGATGAATTCTTTGATTTAACCCAATAAGATCAGTGCTAAATGTTACACCGTCAAACGATGGTGCATCATGTAATGCGCATAAATAATTTTGTGTTCCAGTGAGCCTTTCAAATGTTTGATTCCCTGATCCATCTTTTGTGAATTCCGGAAACTGGACGGCTGAAACACCCTCTGCTCCGTCTGCTCCATTTGATCCGGGTGATCCATCTGCTCCATTACTACCAGGTTCACCTCTTGCATCACTTGTTAATGTAGCATACGATAAACTAACAATATTTTCTCCATCCCACTGTAAAATATCATTTTCAACAAGTGAATCGGTTGCTTTTAAATTAGTCAAATCTTTGAGTATTGAATTATCTGCATGATTAAATATCACTTTTGCACCCTGATCAACTGAACCAGATTTTGATGATATAATGACACCATTAGGTCCTGCTATTCTGTATGGATATGACATCTATATTATACGAAAATAATAATTTTATAGTGAATCGACTACTAACAATTTTACTTTAACAGTTGTGTTAAATGATGTTCCGGTAGAAACCGATGTAATTATATCTACATTGTTACTACTATTCATATTAAATGTAGCAGATGTTAGTGTAGATGATGTATTGAATATTAATTCAGCCGATTTTGTTTCATCAAGTATTGTACCATTTACTACACAGCATGACATTTTAATACAATATTTAGATGATAAAATTGTCGCATTTATTTTAACTGTTGCTGCACTAGTTGGCATTTGTATTGTGTATAATGTTTGTGTACCATCCTCTTGCAATATATATTGTGCACCTTGGTACAATTGTAAAAATGGTTCAGTTGTATCGTTGATAGGAACACAACCTCTGGAATTCTTGGATGGATCAACATAAATATAATATTTGTCCGTCAACATCAAATTACCTAATGCATCCGACTCAACTAAACCACTACTTGTAATACCTGCTAGCACCACAGAACCCCTATATGTCACTGGATTAACCGCATCATCAGGAACATTCAAAAATGATTCACCATTTGCATCGAACATATCTGCCACATATAATTGCCCCACTGTCATCAAATCACAATCAATAGTATTTGCATTGACATATTCAGATGCAATTCCTCCACTACTATTCCTTAATACTAATGTGTCTGGTACACCTGATATGTCAATACAGTTGGAATCAATATCTGAAAGTATGAGTGGTGCTGAAGATAATGTACCATTGCTATCTGACTTAACAACTCCTGATGATGATACACCATTTATTAAACCAGCCAAAACACCATAAACTACACCAGATACATCACCCCATACATTACCTATTACATTTCCATAAACTGTACCAGATACATCACCTAACACATTACCTATTACATTTCCATAAAGTGAGCCTGATACATCACCTAACACATTTGCAGTTAATAATGCCGATCCATGTGTATTATCTAAAATTTGTTCTCCTGATGTATCTAACACTGAACCTGTTACATTTCCATAAAGTGAGCCCGATACATCACCTAACACATTTGCAGTTAATAATGCAGTCTGTTCTCCATCAAATGGAAGATCTAAAACTAAATCACCACTTGTATTAAGTATTGTTCTTGCAAATATGGTATTAGTGTGTAGTAAATATGTTTGCACATCAAAACCCATTAATGTTAAACCAATAATACCACCACATATATCTCTCACTACCAATGTGCCAGGTTCATAATTTTCACCAATGGCACTAGGATCAATGTCATCAATTGTCAATAATGAAGATGATAATACACCATCAGAATTTGATTTGACAACACCCTCACCAGATACACCATATATTTGCCCAGTCAACATACCCACAACATTACCTGATAATAAAACTGATCCATGTGTATTATCTAAAAATGGCATACCTGATGAATCTGTTAATGGCCATGTCATATCACTAAAACCATCTGGCATGTCTGCTAAAGATAATTGTGCAGATGACAAATTACCACTATTATCTGTTTTTACAAAACCAGAACTTGTAAGATTTGTTATTCTACCAGTTAATGAACCGACAACATTACCTGATAATAAAACCGCTCCATGAGCATTATTTAAAAATATACATCCTGATGTATCTTTTAATTTACCTTTCACATTTCCATTGACTGAACCGGTATAAATAACTGATCCTGCAGTATTATTTAAAATTGTATTATCTGAAGTATCTTTGATATGACCCCTCCAATATGCATTTCCAGAAACTGTTAACAATGGATGACCACTTAAATCATACACATCTCCCAAAAGTGTTGTGGTTATGTTATTTGCATCCAAATTAAACATAGTAGACCCATCACTGGATGCTACAGTGCGTATTATATCTGGCAATTGTGTACGTAAGTATCCACTGAAGTCAATGCTACTCATATTGTAATATATATTTGTAACTTAAAAAATATTTTAGTCTAAAAATATTTTTTCAGAAAATAAAAATAATTATGTTTGTTATAATCAATTTAGTAACATTGTTTGTTTTTTAAATTTATGCTATCCTTGTTATTAACATTGTTGACTTAATTGATAAATTACCTGCGTTCACATATTTTACATAATAATTCATCTGTACTTGTGGTTCTTCTGTATCACATGCCACAATGATTGCCATGCATGGACCTCCGACTGGTCCATTATCTGATGAAATAATAATTGATGTTGGATGTGCTGGTACTAATGACTCTTCATCTTGTTTCTTTAC